>Ga0335074_10000739_pt1 | contig 45229 bp, 45 predicted proteins | sample Lox_Sample_23_FD_206715 | JGI IMG/M metagenome (GOLD analysis project Ga0335074, IMG submission 206715) | Soil microbial communities from Loxahatchee National Wildlife Refuge, Florida, United States - Lox_Sample_2.3 | ecosystem: Environmental > Terrestrial > Soil > Wetlands | place: USA...
TCAAGCGCGCGATGATCGAGGTCGATGCGTGGTGCGCGCGCGATGCGGCCCGTGCCCGGCTCATCATGCAGGTCCACGACGAGCTCGTGCTCGAGGTGCGTGAGGATGCGGTCTCGGAGGTGACCGATGCGGTGCGCGCGCGCATGGTCGACGCCGCCACTCTCAAGGTCCCGCTCAAGGTTGAGATCGGGCTGGGCGCCAACTGGGATGAGGCGCACTGAGCCGCACGAACCACACTTTCCCGGCGCTCAACACGCGCTGAAATCTGTAGCGCCGAAGCTACAGATCATCAGTTAACTACTTGTTTCTAAAGCGCCTTTATTTGGAAAGCGCGCCGGAACTTCCCGGCAGGCATTTCGTCTAATTCGTTGAGTGCCTCCAGCACTCCCCGCTTCCCTCCCTGAGCGGGTCGACCCGGTTCAAGAGACCTGTGCCGGGTTAGTCTGCCCCGGCGGCCTCGTCAGAGACCGCCGGGGAATTTTTAATCCACTCGCACAGCAATCTCTGCGCCTCGGCAACGCCCGCTCCCGTGTGTGCGGAGAACAGCTGCACGCCCGCGCATCCCGCAATCGCGGAACGCGCCGCGGCAAGCGCACCCGCGCCTTCGCGCCGATCGAGCTCATCGGACTTCGTGAGCAGCACATGCACCGCGCGCCGCGCCGGATCGGCCCAGTCGATGAGCTCGATGTCACCCGCCCCGATTCCCCGGCGTGCATCCACGATGAGGAACACACCACGGAACGAGGCGCGCGCACGCAACCCATCGACGAGCACGGCCCACGCGCGCCGCTCGTGCTGCGGCACGCGTGCAAAGCCGTAGCCCGGCAGGTCGACGACTCGCCGCTCGGGCTCGAGCTCGAAGAAGTTGACGAGCCGGGTGCGCCCCGGGGTCTTGCTCGTGCGTGCGAGCGCACGGCGCGCGAGGATTGCGTTGATCGCGCTCGACTTGCCGGCGTTTGACCGTCCGGCGAACGCGATCTCCACACCGCGGTCCGACGGGAACTGCTCCGGCGCTGCGGCGCTCAGCAGGAATCGGGCGCGTGCGAAGCGAGTCATGGCGTAGTGTACAATTCGCGGGCTTTGTACTTGAGCAGGGATTCACGCACATTGAGTCACGTCATCCGAGCATCCGCCGCCTCGCGCCGGCCGATCCTCGCAGCGTTCACAGTGGCCGCGATGGCCGTGGCGGTCGCATCGGCTCGGGCTGCGGCGCCGGTTCTAACGCTCGCGCCTTATGCTGACGGCACCGTGCAGGCCGGCGCTGCGAAGGCGGCGACGTGCGCCGCCTGCCACGGCCTGAACGGCAACAGCGTGAACGCGATGTGGCCGAAGCTTGCCGGTCAGAATGCGGTCTACATCGACGAGCAGCTGCACCTGTTCAAAGCCGGCGTGCGCACCAATGCGGTGATGATGCCGATGGCCACGACGCTCACCGATCAGGACATCAACAACGTCGCCGTTTATTTCGAGGCGCAGACCCCGGTCGGCGGAGAGGCCGATCCGTCGTACTGGAAATCGGGAGCGGCCCTCTACAGATATGGCGACAGCGCACGGGGTATCCCTGCCTGCATCGCGTGCCACGGTCCGACCGGCCAGGGCAACCTCGCCTCCGGCTATCCCGCACTGCGGGCCCAGTACGCCGAGTACGTGCTCAAGCAGCTGCAGGATTACGCGAGCGGTGCGCGCTACGCGGGCGCCGGCCCGGGCAAGCCCCAGGGCCGCAACGCCGTGATGATGCTCACGATCGCCAAGCTCCTCACGCCCGAGGAGATGCGCAATGTCGCCTCCTACGTCCAGGGCATCCGATGAGCGATCGGTCGCTCGTATTCATCACCCTGCTCTCTGCGCTTTGCATCGCGGCCTGCGGACACGAATCGGCCGAGAGCGCACCCACCTCGACGGCGGCCGCGCAGTCACGAGCTCCGTCCCCCCAAACCTCTTTCGTCGCCTCCTCGAGCAGCACCGCCTCGGCTGCGGCGGCGGACGCCTCCACGAGCGATGCCAATGCGGCCGAGCCCGCGAGCCAATCCCTCGAGCGACTGGCGGCGGCTCCACCGGAGCTTCCGGGCGGACGGTGGAAGGCCGCAGTCAACTACGATGTCGTCGTACCGGCACAGCCGACGGACTCTCCTGCCGGAAAGGTCGAGGTCCTCGAGGTCTTCTGGCTCGGCTGTCCGCACTGCTACGCGCTCGAGCCGTATATCCGCGATTGGCTCAAAGACAAGCCGAGCTACGTGAATTTCGTTCGCATCCCGGTGATGTGGGGCCCGGTGCATCGCCTGCACGCGCGGCTTTTCTACACACTCGAGGCACTCGGGCGCAACGACTTGGTCGAGAAGGCCTTCGATACGATCCACCAGGGAAACTACCTCATCGGGCAGAACGAGTCGGACACTTTCGACAAGCAGCTCGAATGGGCGAAGCAGAGCGGGATCGACGCGGATGCGTTCCGCAAGGCCTACAACTCCTTCGGCGTGACGGCCGATCTCGAGCACGCGCAGGAGATCACCGATCGGTACCACGTCGAGGGCGTGCCCTTCGTCGTCGTCGCCGGCAAGTATTCGACGGACGTGGGCAAGGCGGGCGGGCACCCGGAGCTCATCCGCCTGATCGATGATCTCGCCGCTTACGAGCACCGCTCGACCCACGCAGGCTGAGCTTCCCCCTTTTTCGTGCAGCCCCGCGCCGCACTGCGGTCGGGCGCCTGAGTTAGACTGGAGCGGCTGCGAGCGCGCGCCCGTAGCTCAGTTGGATAGAGTGGCAGCCTCCGAAGCTGCAGGTCGCTGGTTCGAATCCAGTCGGGCGCGCCAGATTCTCGCCGCGCGGTACGCTCGCTCCTGCGGCCCACGCGTGGCAGCCGGCACCTTCGAGCCGCTATACTGCGCCGCCCCGATCCGCGGGCGGAAGCATTCGGGCCGGCCGTGAGCAAGCAGGACACTCACTTCTTCAATGTCTTCAGCCTCGTCATCGGCTTGCTGATCGTCATCGCGATCATCCTGTTCGCGCTCGCACGAGCGGTTGCCGGCGACACCCAGGACCGGCAGGTGTACGCCGAAGCCGATTACCTCGCGAGCGTGTCCGAGCGGTTGCAACCGTTCGCGCGCGAAGCGATCGCCGGGCAGAACAACGCCGCACTCGCGATCGCTCCGAGCCGTCCCGAGAGCCCAGCGGGCAGCGCACTGCCGATTCCGAAGAACGGCGAGCAGGCCTTCCAGGAAGTCTGCTCTGCCTGCCACGGTCAGGGGATCGCCGGCGCCCCGAAGGCCGGCAACGCCGCGGCCTGGGACCCGCGCATCGCCGAGGGCAAGCCGACGCTGTACGAGCACGCGCTCCACGGCTTCCAGGGCAAGTCGGGCGTGATGCCGGCCAAGGGCGGACGCCCGGACATCCCCGATGCCGTGATCCGGCAGGCCGTCGACTACATGGTCGGGCTCGTCAAGAAGTAGGGTGCGGGCTGCGCGAACTGCGAGATCCATCACATCCGCGGCCGCTCACTTTGTGACGCAGAGAACTTGACCCTCTAGCGCTCGCTACCTAGAGTGGCGCGCATGGCGAAGCCCACCCGAGCGGCCAAGCGATCCGCAGGCAACACCGTCGCGCTCGATGCGCACGCGCTCGGAACGCTACGCTACATCCGCGCCTCCATGGACGCGGCCGGGTTGCTCGCCGTGCCCGGCTCGGCGGGTGTCGCGATGGGCACCGTGGGACTGCTCGCGATGCTGCTCGCCGCCGATCCGTTGCTCGCGCGGCGCTGGTTCGCGATCTGGGTGGGCGCCGCGGCAGTCGCCCTCGCGACGGGGAGCGCCCTCATCGTGCATCAGGCGGCCCGCGCCGGCGCACCGCTCTACCGGGGCCCGGCGCGCAAATTTCTGCTGTGCCTGTCACCACCGCTCTTGGCGGGCGCCCTCATCACCCTCGCCTTATGGCGCCGCCACGAGCTCGCCACCATTCCCGGCATCTGGCTGCTGCTCTACGGCTGCGGCGTCACGGCCGCGAGTACCCTGACGCTACGACCGGTCGCCTTCATGGGCGTCGCGTTTCTGGCGCTCGGGTTTGCCGCGCTCGAGCTGCCTGCCCGGTTCGCGAACCTGCTGCTCGGCGGTGGCTTCGGCGGACTGCACCTGATCTTCGGGATCGTCATCGGGAGGATGGCCCGTGAGCACTAGAGCGGACGCACGCAAGCGCGCGGAGACGGCCGTGCGCGCACCCGCGAAACCCCCACCCCCCCTCGCGCTGGCGCTCGACCACGCGGATGGAGAATTCGACCGGCTGATCTATGGACGGGTGCGTCTCGGCATCTTGAGCGCGCTCGCGGTGAACGAGACCCTCACGTTCAACGATCTGAAGGCGCTGTTCGAGCTCACCGATGGGAACCTGAGCGCGCACGCGCGCAAGCTGGAGGATGCCGGCTACATCTGCTGCCGCAAGTCCTTCGTCGGCCGCCGCCCGAAATCCGAGTATCGCCTGACGAGCGCCGGCCGCAAGGCACTCAACCGGTATCTCGCCCACATCGAGACCGTGATCAAAGCCATGCGCCACGAGTGATCGGCCCATGCATGTCGCCATCATCATGGACGGGAACGGGCGCTGGGCCGCACGCCGCGGCCTGCCACGCACGGCAGGACACGCGCGTGGCGCGAAGGCCGTGCGGCGGATCGTGGAGGCGACGGTGCGCTCGGGGATCGCGACGCTCACGCTCTATGCCTTCTCCGCGGACAACTGGGCCCGACCGCAAGCGGAGGTCCGCGCGCTGCTCAGGCTGCTGCGCCGCTATCTGCTCGCCGAGACGGGTTACTGCGTGGACAACGGCGTGCGCGTGAACGTCATTGGACGGCGCGATCGACTCGAGCCCGATCTGCTGCGTGCGGTGGAGCAGAGCGAGCGGCTGACCGCCGCCGGAGACAGACTCCACCTGCGCATTGCCGTCGACTACTCCGCGCGTCACAGCATCCTGGAGGCGGCGCGGCGCGGAGCTCCGGCCGCCGAGTGCGACCCCGAGGCGCGCTTCCTCGAGCTCATGAACGAGGTAAACCACTCCGCGCTGCCGGCGCGCGAAGTCGACCTCCTCATCCGCACCGGGGGCGAGAAGCGCCTGAGCGACTTTCTGCTCTGGGAGTGCGCGTACGCCGAGCTCTATTTCACCGATTGCCTGTGGCCCGAGTTCGACGAGCAGGGTCTCGAGCAGGCGCTCGATGATTTCGCGCGCCGCCAGCGACGCTTCGGCAAGGTCCCGGACGGCTACTGCCTGGGCGTGGCAGCCACTCAGGCGGATTGATCGCGCGGCTACTCCGCAAGGCTGCGGCGGAACTGCACCGCCTCGGCCACGTGGACTGGCGCAATCGCCTGGGCGGCATCGAGATCGGCGATGGTGCGCGCCACCCGCAGGACCTTGTGATACGAGCGCGCCGTGAGCCCGAGACGCTCGAATGCGGCGCCCAGGAGCTCGCGCGCGGCTGGCACGAGCCCGGCCGCCGCCCGCAGCCGCAGCTCCCGTGCACCGAGCTCCGCGTTCAACCGCCCGCAGCGCTCGATCTGCCGCGTGCGTGCGCGGCAGATCGCCGCTGCCGCCGCCACGGTCGTCTCGCCGCCGGATGGCTGCGCCTCGAGATCGCGCAGCGGTACGCGCGCAGCCTCGACGTGCAGGTCGATGCGATCGAGCAACGGTCCGGAGACCCGCGCGCGATAGCGCTCGACCTGCCGCGGCGAGCACCGGCACGCGACCGACGCATCGCCCCGGTACCCGCATGGGCAGGGATTCATGGCGGCGATCAGGATGAATCCCGCCGGGTAGTGCGCCTGTATGCGTGCACGCGCGATTGCCACCCCGCGCGTCTCGAGCGGCTCGCGCAGCGCTTCGAGCGCTCGATGATCGAACTCCGGAAGCTCGTCGAGAAACAGCACGCCGTGGTGCGCGAGGCTCGCTTCACCGGGAAGCGCCCGCGGACCGCCGCCGACGATCGCCGGCGCCGATGCGCTGTGGTGCGGCGCGCGGAATGGCCGCACGCCGAACTGCCGCGGATCGAATCCCGCCGAGCTCATGGAGCGGATCGCGGCGACCTCGAGCGCCTCAGCGTTCGTGAGCGGTGGCAGCAGGCCCGGCAGGCGCTGGGCGAGCATGCTCTTCCCCGACCCCGGCGGCCCGACGAGCAGCAAGCTGTGGCCGCCTGCGGCCGCGATCACGAGTGCGCGCTTGGCGCGCGGCTGGCCGCGGATGTCCTCCAGATCGAGCGGCGGCCCGCTTCGCGGATGCGCGGGCGTTGACCGACGGCGCACCGCCGGCTGCCGGGCACCTCGCAGGTAGGCGCATGCACCGCGAAGATCGTCGAGCCCGTGCACGGCCGCGCGCGGGTCCACGATCAAAACGTCCTCGAGATTGGCCGATGGCACGAGCACTTCGTGGCCCGCCTGGAGCGCTTGGGCGGCCGCGGGCAGCATTCCGCGCACGGGCTTGAGCTCACCGGCGAGGCCGAGCTCGCCGTAGAACTCGCGCGGCGCGGCGGGCGGATCCGCGGCGAGCGGCCGCAGCTGCGCCGAAGCGATGAGGATGCCTAGAGCAATCGACAGATCGAATCGACCACCCTCCTTGGGCAGATCCGCCGGAGCGAGATTGACCGTGATGCGACCGGGCGGGAATTCGAATCCGCAGTTCTCGAGCGCTGCGCGCACGCGCTCCTTGCTCTCGCGAACCGCCGCCTCCGGTAGACCCACGATGACGAACGTGGGCAGGCCGCTGCCCAGGTTCACCTCGACGTGCACGAGCGGTGCGCGCAGACCGACCTGAGCGCGGCACAGCGTGGTTGCCACGCTCACCGCGCGAGCAAGCGCTCCAGCTCGGCGAGTCGCGCCTCGAGCGCCTCGGCCTTCGCCCGGGTGCGCTCGAGCACCTTGGTCTGCGCGTCGAACTCCTCGCGGGTCACCAGATCGAGCCGACCGAGCGTACCGCGGAGCACGGCGCGGAAGTTCGACTCGAAGTCCTGCCGCAGCCCGCGCAGCGACGGCGGCAGGCTCTCGAGAAGCCGCCGGGCAATATCATCGATCGTAAAGCCTTCCATCCTGCCCTCGCTTGATGCGCGGCGATGAACCGTCGCACCGCTTTAGTGCACAGCCCCCGCTGTCTAGCCTCTAAACCTCGGAATTCCTGCGCGAAAATCTCATGGCACGGAATCTGCACCTTTTCTGCGCGCTCTATCAAGCCCGCGCATGCGAGAGGAGTGCGAATTCCGCGCGGTTGAGCGCGCAAATCGATCATTTTTATCGATTTTCATGTCGAACGAAGCCACATTGTCCACGCCGGGAGAGGTCATGCTCAGCGCTCCAACCCCTTCGTCGCGGCCTCGCGCACGCGCCGGCGCGACGTGGGGCCGGGCGGCCTGGTGGGCCGCCGTGGCGATCACCACGTTCGCGCTGCTCGGGCCGAATGCGGCGCGGGCCGACAATCCGCCTGCGCCGGCGACATCTCTGAGCACGGCACCGGCGGCGACCGCGCCATCGACGGCGACCGCGTCCACGGCATCCCCGCCGGCCGCCCCCACTCCGAGCCCGAACAAGGGCGACATGGCGTGGATGCTCACCTCGACGGCGCTGGTGCTGTTCATGTCCGTTCCCGCGCTCGCGCTGTTCTACGGCGGACTGGTCCGCAGCAAGAACATGCTCTCGGTGCTGATGCAGGTGTTCGTCGGCTTCTCGCTCATCACCGTCCTGTGGTGCATCTACGGCTATTCGCTCGCCTTCACCCAGGGGAACGCGTTCATCGGCGGCTTCAGTCGGTTGTTTCTGAGCGGAACGTTCGACCCGACGACCGGCACCTACTCGATGGCCTCGACCTTCGACAAGAACACCCCGCTCGTCGAGCTCGTCTACGTCGCGTTTCAGGCGACCTTCGCCGCAATCACCTGCTGCCTGATCCTCGGCTCGCTCGTCGAGCGCATCAAGTTCTCCTCGGCGCTCGTGTTCCTCACCATCTGGTTTACGTTCGCGTACTGCCCGGTCGCGCACATGGTCTGGTACTGGCCCGGTCCGGATGCGTTCACTTCCGCCGCCAGCGCCGACAGGGTCGCCGCGACCGGCGGACTCATCTGGCAGTGGGGCGCGCTCGACTTCGCGGGCGGCACCGTCGTGCACATCAATTCCGGGGTGGCCGGTCTCGTCGGGGCAATCCTGCTCGGCAAGCGCATCGGGCTCGGCCGGGAGACGATGGCACCGCACAGCCTCACGATGACCATGATCGGCGCCTCGATGCTGTGGTTCGGCTGGTTCGGCTTCAACGCCGGCTCCGCGCTCGAGGCGAACGGCTCGGCCGCGCTCGCATTCATGAACACCTATCTCGCCACCGCTTGTGCGGTGCTCTCGTGGATGGGCACGGAATGGATCGTGAAGGGCAAGCCCTCGATGCTGGGCGCGGCTTCCGGCGCCGTCGCCGGGCTCGTCGCGATCACGCCCGCGGCCGGCAATGTCGGCATCCCGGGCGCATTCGTCATCGGCCTCGGCGTCGGGGTCGTCTGCTTCTGGGGCGTCACGGGCCTCAAGAGAATCACGGGCATGTTCGCCGACGATGCGCTCGACGTGTTCGGCGTGCATGCGGTCGGCGGCATCTTCGGGGCGCTCAGCACCGGCATCTTCAACGACCCGAGCCTGGGCGGTCCCGGCCAGGTCGTCGACTGGGTCACGGGGAAGACCGGCTACCCGGGCATCTGGCACCAATTCGTGATCCAGGCGAAGGCGGTCGGACTCGTAATCGTCTGGACCTCGGTGGTCGCCTTCGTCGCGTTCTACACCGTGAAGCTCGTCATGGGCTTGCGCGTAAGCGAGGAAGACGAGAGGGAAGGGCTCGACACGACGACCCACGGCGAGCGCGCCTACACCATGTAGCGCGGCCCCCGAAGGACGAATGAAGCGGCGCGAAGACCGCCATCCAGCCCCGGCCCGCCTACGGCGGCCGGGGCTTTTCTTTGCGGCCATCGCGGAACTGTGAGGCAAGCAGCGCCCTCGCGGGGAGAAGCCGCCGGCCAGTGTGACGGAGTTCAAGGGACTCGGGCCGGCCAACCCGGATACTAGGCGTCGGCCCAAAGAGCATCGCTGCCGCAATGCCGTCCGTCATGCGCCGAAGCCTTCTGCTGCTTGCCGCCGCCACCGTGAGCCTGGTCGGCGCGGGGGCCCGTGCGGACATCTGGAAATGGGTCGATGCGCAGGGCCACGTTCAGTACAGCGACCGCTGGACCCCCGGCGCCGTGCTCATCAAGTCCGAGCACGGAGCCTTGACCGACGACTCCTCGAGCAGTGCCGACGCTCAGAAATCGCTCGAGTCGACGAGCCAGCAGGTGAGTGCGAAGCTCAACAAGGAAGCGGCGCAGCGGGCAGTCCAGAAGGACGAAGCCACGGCGCAGGCCTCGCAGTGCAAGGATGCGAAGAGCCATTACGATCAGCTGATCGAGGCGCGGCGCATCTACAAAACCGACTCGAGCGGCAACCGCCAGTACCTGTCAGACGACGAAGCCGATCAGGAGCGCGTCCAGGCGCGGATGGACATGGATAAGGCCTGCGGCTCCGATTCGCCCTAGCGATGGACCGCCCGCCCCCCGAGCGCACAGCCGGGGGATTCTACCTGCCGAACCTGTGCTCAGCGCGAGCCGCCCTCGCGATCGTATCGATCGGCGAGCTCACCGCGCTCGTGCTCACCCTCGCGCGCGACAGCGCGACGGTAAGCTTCTGGACCGATCTCGCGCGCACCTCGACGCTGCTCTTGTGGATCGGGCTCATCGGCAGCACGGTCCTGTGTCTCGCGCGCGCGCGGCTCGGGCGATTGAGCGTCGCGCGCGGCTCGGTGACCGCGCTCGCGCTCGTGGGCACCGTGGTCGCGGCGGTCTCGGCGGCAGCGGTGCTCGCCGGCCGCAGCGGACTCGCCGTGGCGCTCGGCGCCGATGCGCTGTTTCCCCGGGACACGCGGGCGTTCCTGCTGCGCAACGTGCTGCTCGCGCTCATCTTGGGCTCGCTCGCGCTGCGCTACTCCTACGTCTGGCACGAGTGGCGACGCACCGTCGAGATGCAGGCGCGCGCCCGCGTCCACGCGCTGCAGGCACGGATCCGGCCGCATTTCCTCTTCAACAGCATGAACACGATCGCCGCCCTCACTCGCACCGATGCCGCCGTGGCCGAGCAGGCGGTACAGGACCTGGCCGACCTCTTCCGCGCATCGCTCGATGAGCGGCGCGATACGATCGCGCTCGAGGAGGAGCTCGAGGTGGCGAGGACCTACCAGCGCATCGAGCAGCTGAGACTCGGGACGCGGCTCGAGGTGCGCTGGAATGTGGATGCGCTTCCGCTGGCCGCTCTCGTGCCGAGCTTGATGCTCCAACCGCTCCTCGAGAACGCGATCTACCACGGCATCGAGCCGCAGGCGACGGGCGGCGTGGTCACGATCACCGGAGAGCTCGCCGCTGGACTCATCACCATCGTCGTGCGCAATCCCGTGACCGAGCGGGTCGCGCGCCGCGAAGGCAACCGGGTCGCGCTCGCCAACGTCCGCGAGCGCCTCGGTCTGCTCTACCGGGAGCGCGCGCTGGTCAAGGCCGGCCGGTTCGGCTCCGAATACGTCGTCACCCTGCGATTCCCGCACGTGGAATCCCGTGCGAGGCTGCTCTCGTGAGCCTGCGCGTGCTGATCGTGGACGACGAGCAGCCCGCGCGCGACCGGCTGCGAACGCTGATCGCGGAGATCGGCGCGGCGGAAGTGGTCGGCGAGGCGGCGAACGGCGAGGAGGCGCTGCGACGGGTCGCCGAGACCGCTCCTTCGGTCGTCCTGCTCGATGTGCGCATGCCGGGCATGGACGGCGTGGAGACGGCGCATCATCTGTCCGATCTCGCCGATGCGCCCGCTGTCATCTTCACGACGGCCTATGACGGCTACGCCGTGAGCGCCTTCGATGCGCAGGCGGTCGGCTATCTGCTCAAGCCCGTTCGCCGCGAGAAGCTCGCCGCCGCGCTTGCGCGCGCCGCGCGCTTGACACAAGCACAGCTGCGTGGCCTCACGTTCGGTGAAGGCTCGAGCCGCAGCCGTATCGCCGCGCGCTACCGCGACGGGGTGCGACTCATCCCCGTGGACGAGATCCTCTGCTTCATCGCAGACCAGAAGTACACGACGGTGCGCCATCTGCGGGGCGAGGACCTGATCGACGACTCGCTGCGCGCGCTCGAGGAGGAGTTCGCCGAGCGCTTCGTGCGCGTCCATCGCAACACGCTCGTCAACACACGCTTCCTGGACGCCGTCGAGCGTGACGCGGCGGGGCGCTACCTCGTGCGGCTGCGCGGCTCTGCCCAGCCGCTTGCCGTGAGCCGGCGGATGGCAAGCGACCTCAAGGCGCGATTCGATCTGTAGATACCGGCCGCCGCGCTCGGGTATGATTTTTCCGATCTGGCACGCCGGGAGATTTCGTGGGTTTCATGCGCATCGACTTCACGAAGATGCACGGCCTCGGCAACGATTTCATGGTGTTCGACGCCCCGCCTGGTGGGATTCCCTCGCCCGAGCAGTTCCGCCGCCTCGCTGATCGCCACACGGGCGTCGGCTTCGACCAGGCACTGGTGCTCGAACCGCCGCACCGCACGGGTACGACCCTCTACTACCGCATCTTCAATGCCGACGGCATCGAGGTCGAGCAGTGCGGCAACGGGGTGCGCTGTGTCGCAGCCCTGCTCGCGCGGCGCGGCCGCGCGGTCCCGGGCGACCCGCTGCTCCTCGACAGTGCCGCCGGGGTCGTACGGGCGGAGCTGCGCCCCCAGGGGCTGGTGACGGTGGACATGGGTGTGCCCACCTTCGATCCACGTGCCTTGCCGTTCGATGCGCCGACGGATGCGCTCGTGCACCGGCTCGAGGTGTCCGGTGGCGAGACGGAGATCGGGGTAGTCTCACTCGGCAATCCGCACGCGGTGCTGCTGGTCGACTCGGTCGAGAGGGCGCCTCTCGAGTCGCTCGGCCGCGCCATCGAGAGTCATCGTCGCTTCCCGAAGCGGGTGAACGTAGGCTTCCTGGAGATCCTCGATCGCGGCGCCATCCGTCTGCGGGTCTACGAGCGGGGCGCGGGAGAGACGCTCGCCTGCGGCACCGGTGCTTGCGCGGCGGTCGTCGTCGCGCGCCGACGCGGCCTGCTCGACGAGGAGGTGCGCGTGCAGGTGCGCGGCGGTGAGTTGCGCGTAAACTGGGAGGGCGTCGGCCTCCCGGTCTGGCTCACCGGACCGGCTGCGGTGTCGTTCGAAGGCCGCGTCGAGCTCTGAGCCCATTGATACGATCCAACCCGGGGGTTGCGTAGGACATGACCACACGTGAAGCTCGCGGTGTGACGGCGGCGCAAGCGGAAGAAGACTCCGTCGCGCGGTACTTGCAGCACAACCCTGAGTTCTTCGAGCGCCACCAGCCGTTGCTCGCGCGTCTGCGACTGCCGCACGCGCGCGGCAGCTCGACGATCTCGCTGATCGAGCGACAGGTCGAGGTGCTGCGCGAGCGGGAGGCTGCGGTGGAGCTGAAGCTCGCGGAGCTCCTCAAGGTCGCCCGTGCCAACGATTCCGTTGCTGAGAAGATGCACCGCTTCACGCGCCGGCTGCTGCGCGCGCCGAGCCGATCGAGCGCCGTCGCCGAGATCGAGGCGAGCCTGCGCGAGGACTTCGATGCGTTCAACGCGGTGCTCGTGCTGGTGGCTCCGGCGGCAGAGCCGCCGCCACAGCGCTTCGTGCGCGCAGTTGCCGCCGACGAGCCGAACCTCAAGTCCTTCGAGTCGCTGTTCGCAAGCGGCAAGCCCCGCTGCGGGCAGGCCCGCGACTCGCAGCGCGAGTTCCTCTTCGGCGCCGAGGGGAAGGACATCGGCTCGGTCGCCCTGATCCCGCTCGGGGAGCGGGGCTCGGTCGGACTGCTCGCGCTCGGCAGCCCGGACCGCGACCGTTTCCATCCGGGGATGAGCACCGAGTTCCTCGGCCGCCTCGGCGATCTGATCGCCGATGCGCTCGCGCGCGTCTGAGCGGGCCGGCGGCTCCGCGCCGCGCATGAGCCCGCAGGCGCTCGCTTGGCTCGCGCGCTTTCGCCGCTACCTCCTGACCGAGCGCCGCCTCGCAGCCCGCACCGACGAAGGCTACGCCCGCGATCTCGATGCGCTCGTGCGCTTCTGCGACGCCCACGGCATCACCGGGTGGGAGGGGCTCGACGGTCAACACGTACGTCAGTTCGCCGCGCAGTCGCACGCCCGCGGACTCGGGCCGCGCAGCATTCAACGCAGGCTCTCCGCGGTGCGCACCTTCTTCCGCTTCCTGGTGCGCGAGCGCGCGGCGAAGAGCAATCCGGGTGAGGACATCCACGCCCCGAAGCCCGCGCGGCGGCTTCCGGGAACGCTCGACCCGGATCAGATGGCGCGGCTACTCGAGCTGCCCGGCGACGGGATGCTGGTCGCGCGCGATCGCGCCATCATGGAGCTGCTCTACTCCTCCGGGCTGCGCTTGGCCGAGCTCGTCGCGCTCGACACGGCGGACCTCAAGGTGAACGACCGCACGGTCCGCGTGCTCGGCAAGGGCGGCAAAGTGCGCATCGTGCCGGTCGGGCGTGCGGCCGCGCAGGCGCTCGCCGCATGGGCGAGCGCGCGCGCGTGCGTCGCCGGAGCGGACACCGCTGCGCTGTTCGTCGGCCGCGGCGGCCGTCGCCTCGGCCGCCGCGCAGTCGAGGCCCGCGTCGCGTACTGGGCGCGCCGCCAGGGACTCGCGATGTCCGTCTATCCGCATCTGTTTCGCCACTCCTTCGCCTCGCATCTGCTCGAATCGAGCGGGGATCTGCGCGCGGTGCAGGAGCTTCTCGGCCACGCCGACGTTTCGACCACCCAGATCTACACCCACCTTGATTTCCAGCATCTGGCCCGCATCTACGATGCGACCCACCCCAGAGCGCGCAGGAAAGCATGATTCTCAATGCGCACGGCACCACCATCCTTGCCGTCCGCCGCCGCGGAGCGGTCGCCGTCGGCGGGGACGGCCAGGTGACGCTCGGCAACACGGTGGTGAAAGGCAACGCCCGCAAGGTGCGCAGGCTCTACAACGACAAGGTGCTCGCCGGCTTCGCCGGCGGCACCGCCGATGCGTTCACGCTGTTCGAGCGCTTCGAGGGCAAGCTCGAGAAATACGGCAATCTCACCCGCGCGGCGATCGAGCTCGCGAAGGACTGGCGCTCGGACCGCTACCTGCGCCGGCTCGAGGCGTTGCTCCTGGTCGCCGACCGCGACAAGCTCTTTGTCGTCTCCGGAAACGGCGATGTGATCGAGCCGGAGCACGACGCGGCGGCGATCGGATCGGGCGGCTCGTACGCCCTCGCAGCCGCGCGCGCGCTCCTCGAGAGCTCGGAGCTCGATGCGCGCGCGATCGTCGAGCGCTCGCTCAGCATCGCCGCCGACATCTGCATCTACACCAACCGCAATCTCCTCATCGAGGAGCTCGGGGATTCCGCCTCGTGAGCGCCGTGCCTCAGGAAGAGCAGCTGCCGCGCGCGCTCACGCCCCGGGAGATCGTGCGGGAGCTCGACAAGCACATCGTCGGTCAGGACGCCGCCAAGCGCGCAGTCGCCATCGCGCTGCGCAACCGCTGGCGCCGCATGCAGGTAGGCGAGCCGTTGCGCCAGGAGATCACCCCGAAGAACATCCTGATGATCGGACCGACGGGCGTCGGCAAGACCGAGATCGCCCGCCGCCTCGCGAAGCTCGCCAATGCGCCGTTCGTCAAGGTCGAGGCGACCAAGTTCACCGAGGTGGGCTACGTCGGCCGCGACGTGGACTCGATCATCAAGGAGCTCGCGGACGTGGCCGTGAAGATCACCCGCGAGCAGGAGATGGACAAGGTGCGTCAGCGCGCGGCGGATGCGGCGGAGGAGCGTGTTCTCGATGCGCTGCTGCCGCGCCCGCGCACGATGGGCTTCTCCACCGACGAGCCGCGTGAGCCGCGGGACGCGGAAACGCGCCAGAAATTCCGCGCGATGCTCCGCCAGGGCGAGCTCGACGCGCGCGAGATCGAAGTGGAGCTGCGCCAGATGCCGCTCGGCGTCGAGATCATGGCGCCCCCGGGGATGGAGGAGATGCAGCAGCAGCTGCAGACGATGTTCCAGAACCTGGGCGGCGGGCGCACGCACGCGCGCAAGGTCAAGGTCGGCGAGGCGCGCAGGCTCTTGACCGACGAGGAGGCAGCGAAGCTCATCAACGAGGAGGAGCTCAAAGTCAAGGCGCTCGCGAACGCGGAGCAGAATGGCATCGTCTTCATCGACGAGCTCGACAAGGTCACCCGCAGGCAGGAGACGATGGGAGCGGATGTCTCGCGCGAGGGCGTGCAGCGCGATCTGCTGCCGCTCGTCGAGGGCTCGACGGTGTCCACGCGCTACGGCCCGGTGAAGACCGACCACATCCTGTTCATCGCGTCAGGCGCTTTTCACCTCTCGAAGCCTTCGGATCTGATTCCGGAGCTGCAAGGAAGGCTGCCGATCCGCGTCGAGCTCGACTCGCTCAAGGTCGAGGACTTCGTCCGTATCCTCACCGAGCCCGACGCCGCGCTCACCTCCCAGTACAAGGCGCTGCTCGCGACCGAGAACGTCGCGGTCGAGTTCTCGCGCGACGGCGTGCGGCGCATCGCGGAGATCGCCTTCCAGGTGAACGAGCGCACCGAGAACATCGGCGCACGCCGCCTGCACACCGTCATGGAGCGGCTTCTCGAGACACTCTCGTACGACGCGGCCGAGGAGCACAGTGCGACCGTGACGATCGATGCGCAGTACGTCGACGAGCATCTCGGTAAGCTCGTCCAGGACGAGGACCTGAGCCGCTACATACTCTGAGGCGGCCGGCCCCCGGTGATCGCAAGCGCGCGTGCGCTCGGGCCTCTAGAGCGTCTCGCGCGGCCGGAAGACCGCGATGTGTAGGCTCGCGAGCGTGCGGTGCACGAGGATGAACAGGTAGTAGGTCGCGAGAAACCACAGCACCCGCATCACGACCGCGTTCGCGCCCGGTCCGGGCCACGCTGCTCGGCCGAGCGCCGGGGCTGCGAACCAGCCGATCGCGAGCGCAACGAGCACCGCCGCGAAGTAGATCCATCCGGCGCGCTCGAGCCTAAGGCCGGCTGAGCGATTGCGCTGGAGGTAGTGCATCCGTGTGCGCAGCCACACCATGCCGACGATGAACACGGCCGAGATCGCCCCCGCGAGATCCTCGGGCCTCATTCCCCTTCCGTGTCCCCCACCGCGAGGCTCGCGAGCTCCTCGTCCGTGAAGCGCGTCTCCCACAGCAGGTAGCGGGCGCGGCGGATCATCGCGCGCGGCACGAGGATGCGGCACTGACGCACCACGCCGAGCAGGGCGGTATCGGAGTCGATCCGCGCGGGGACGCCCTCCGATGCGAGCAGGCCGATGAGCGCTTGCGCGGAGAGCGTATCGGCCACGACGGCGGCGGGTTCCCAGGCTTCGGACACGATCACATTGCGGCGGCGAAAGTTGGGGCTAATCTCGCCGATCGGTCGGAGGGAATCAAGGCGCTCGGGGCCGCTCTGCGCGGCGCGGGCTCGACCGCCCTCTCCCCCGCGCTCGGGGGAAGAGGGCGGATGCCGAGCGCGACGGATCAGGCGGCGAGATCGGCGACGTTCTTCACGTGCAGCCCGAAGCGGCGCGCATCGTTGAAACGCGCGGCGACGTCGCTCCAGTTCCAGAGGTTCCACACGGCGTCGAAGAACTTGGCCTTCTCGTTCTGGTACTGGAGGTAGTAGGCGTGCTCCCACGCATCAAGCACCAGGATGGGGACGCCTCCCTGAATCGTGCTCGATTGATGATCGTGGATCTGCGCAACCAGGAGCTGCGCGGAGAGCGTGTCCCACACGAGCGCCGCCCAGCCCGATCCCATGATCGTCGCTGCGGTCTTCGTGAGCTGTTGCTTGAAGGGCTCGAAGCCGCCGAAGTTCCGGTCGATCGCTTGCGCGAGCTCCCCGCTCGGACGGCCGCCCGCCTTCGGGGAGAGGTTGCGCCAGAACAGGCTGTGCATCACGTGCCCCGAGACGTTGAATGCGAGTGCCCGCTCGAGATTGCCGACCTTGTCGAACTCGCCCTTCTGGCGCGCATCGGCCAGCTGCTCGAGCGCGGCGTTGGCGTTGGTCACGTATGCGCGATGATGCTTGCCGTGATGCAGCTCCATGATGCGCGCGGAGATATGCGGCTCGAGCGCACCGTAGTCGTATTCGAGATCGGGAAGGACATAACGAGTCATGATGATTCTCCTCGCGAGTCCGCGCCCAAACTCCTTGAGGGGCGCTGGATCCGCTTCTTGGCGTGCAAACGGGGGTGAATGCGCCGGCGATGATACGACTTTTTCATTACCATCGCGTCGCGCCGCATACAATCCCGCCGCCATGCAGACCCGCGCCAAAGCAGACTCCGACCCGACGCCGCTCCCGCTCTGGCTGAAGGCGCTCGCGCGATTGCCGTGGCCCGTGCTCTACGGCGCGACCGCCACGCTCGCGTGCATCGGCCATCGGCTCGTCCGTTACCGGCTGCACACCGTGCGCGCCAATATCGCAGGCTGCTTCCCGCAGCTCGCGGCGGCAGAGCAGCGCCGCATCGAGCGCGGCTATTACCGGCGACTCGGAGAGCTCGTAGCGGAGATCCTCAAGTCGGCGGTGCTCACGCGCGAGGAGCTCGCGCGCCGCGTGGCACTGCGGGATATCGAGATCGTCCGTTCGGAGCTCGACGCCGGACGCTCCGTGATCATCGTCGCGGCGCATCAGTGCAACTGGGAATGGCTCCTGCTCGCGCTCTCGATCGGGCTCGGCCATCCGCTCGAGGCCGCGTACAAGCCGCTGCACGGCAGCCGCTCGGAGCGCACCATGCGGGCGCTGCGCACGCGGTTCGGCGGAACGTTGACGCCCGCCAAGGATCTACTCGCCCGCATCGTCACCCGCCGCGACGTGCGCGTGCTCGCGATGGTCGCGGACCAGGAGCCGGTGACGAGCGACTTCAAGTGGTGGACGCAGTTCCTGGGTCGATCGACCGCGTTCTACATGGGGCCCGAGAAGATCGCGCAGGCGACGCGGCTCGCCGTGATCTTCGCCGCCATGCGCCGCATCGAGCGCGGCCGCTACGAGGTCGCGTTCTCCCTCATCGCCGCTGCGCGGGCGGGTCTCGAGCCGGGCGCGCTCACTGAGCGGTATGCGCGGCTCGTCGAGGCGCAGGTGCGGGCAAGTCCCGAGGACTGGACTTGGTCGCATCGTCGCTGGAAGCTGCGCAAGCCCGTGTACTCCGCCGCGGCTGATTCGTAAACTCCCAAGACTCATGGAGCGCCTCATCCGCCCGCGCCGATTCGCCGCATTCACGGCCCTCGCACTCGTCACGCTCGCGTGCGTGGCGCAGGAGGTGACCGCACAGCGACCGCCGACGCCGCAGAGCGTCCTCGCGGCCGCGAAGCCGAGCGACTGGCAGGCGCTCGACCCGCAGGACACGCTCTACCTTCAGCTGCCCGCCGGCCGGGTGATCATCGCGCTCGCCCCACAGTTCGCGCCGGGCTACGTCGCGAACATCAAGCGGCTCGTCCGCGCCGGCTATTTCAACGGACTCGCGATCGTGCGTGTCCAGGACGACTTCGTCGCGCAGTGGGGCGATCCGGACCAGCACCGCAGCCTGGGCGGCGCCGAGCGCTCCATCCCCGCCGAGTTCATCGTCGCGGCGCGCGATGTGCCGTTCACGCCGCTGCCCGATCCGGACACCTACGCGCCCGAGGTGGGTTTCTCCGATGGATTCCCGGCTGCGCGCGACCCGAAGCTCGGTCGAGTCTGGCTCGTGCACTGCTACGGGATGATCGGGGCCGCACGCGCCGACGATGTGGACAGCGGCAACGGCAGCGAGCTCTACGCCGTGATTGGACAGGCGCCGCGGCAGCTCGATCGCAACGACGCGCTGGTGGGCCGTGTCGTTGAGGGAATGGAGCTGCTCTCGGCGCTGCCGCGCGGATCCGGTCCGCTCGGGTTCTACGCGCGACCCTCGGAGCGCGTGCCGATCGTGGCAGCGCGGATCGCAGCCGACGTCCCTCCCGCCGAGCGCGTACCGCTCGAGGTGCTGCGGACCGACACGCAGACATTCGCCGAGCTCGTCGAGGCCGAGCGCGACCGGCGCGACGCCTGGTACAAAGTGCCCGCCGGCCGGGTGGGCGTCTGCAACGTGCCCCTCCCGGCGCGCATCGCTCAGAAGCGATAGCGCCCGCCGCGGCCATTCCCCATCCGGCCGCCGCGGAAGGATTGCGGCTGCAATCCGCGGCGGCGCCCGCGGCGCGGCGGGCCGAACTGCCGCGGCGCAGCGGATCTCCGCGGCGCGTCAAGCCGCCGCGGCGCGAAGTTCTCGCGGGGCTGCATGCGCCGTTCGCGCAGCTGATCGAGCATCTGCTCACGCTGCGCCGGCGTCGCCTGCTGCCAGCGCCGTCGCAGGTCTGCGCGGCGCGCCGGCGGCAGACTCTGGAACTTGCGGAAGTTCTCACGAACGACCCGCTGTCGCTCGGGCGGTAGCGAGCGGAACTGCTCCCAGCGCTGTCGCAGCAGCTCGCGCTGCTGCGGTGGCAGCGCCTGCCAGCGCTTGAAGCGCTGGCGTGCTGCCTGCCGCTGGTTCGGCGTCATGTTGAGCCACCGCCGGCTGCCACGCGCGAGCGCCTGCTGGCGCTGTGCGGGGAGACTGCCCCACTCGTCCGAGTAGCGGGAGAGAAGACTTCGCTGATCCGCAGAGAGGCTCGTCCAAGGCACGGCAGAGGTGGACGGTGCGGAAGCCGCCGGGGGCGCGGGTGCGGCTTGCGCGAATGCGTTCTGCGCGGCCGCGCCCGCCGCCGCGAGCAGCAACGCGAGTAGCGCCATTCGATACGCCTTCACTTCTTCTGACTCCCGCTCGAGTCCGTAGCGGCGGCATCCGGAGTCTGACCCTGAGCGGGCGGACGCGGAGCGCTTTTGACTTTGGTCGGGTCCGTTCGCGCCAGGTACTCGAGCCATTTCTCGTTCACGGAACCGATCGTCCCGAGAAACTCGAACAGGTCCGTATCGTCCGTGGGCGGCGGAGGTTTCGCGCTGCTGTCATCGGCGCGCAGCGCGGGCGACAGCAGCGCGGAGGCGCCGAGCAGCCACACGGCGACCCACTTGAGCGCCGCGCCGCCCCCCGGCGCACGCTCGCGGGATGTATGTGCAGTTCTCACGCGGTGCGCGGTGCTCGTGCACCGGCTCCTCTCATCAGCCGGTCGTCCCGTCGCCCGTCTTGGAGTCCGTTGCGGCGTCTCCCTGCGCCGCCGCCCACTCGTAGAACGAGTGATCGTAATCCTCCGCGAGACTGACACCGTCCTCGTCGCTCAGCATATCGAGAACCTCGAGCTGAGGTTGCGCGCCCTCGGACGGCGGCGTGACGCGATGGGAGCTCACGCCGAAGAGCACGAACGCGAGCGCGAGCACCGCCGCGGCGAGCGCACTGCCGGTGACGGGAAGCAGTCTCGATCCGCGCGCGGGCAGAAAGCGCAGGCTGCGGCGCCGGACCGCCGCCTCCTCGACCGCCGCGTGACGCGCGCGATTGAGCCGCGAGCGTGCGCGCGCATTGACGCGCACGAGGCTCCCCTCGAGCACGGCGCGTGCGCGGTGCTCGAATTCGACCGACCCCTCGCTCTCCCGGGTGCTCATGTCTCGACCTGGAATTCGCCCAACCGCGCGCGCAGCGCCTGCACCGCGCGGAAATAATGTGTCTTCACGCTCCCTTGCGAGCATCCCATGGCCGCGGCCGTCTGCGCCACGTCCAGGCCCTCGAGATTGCGAAGCAAAAACGCCTGGCGCTGTCTTGCCGGCAGCGTGCCGAGCGCTTCCTCGAGCGCCTGCATCGCCTGGTCCATCTCGAGCCGCGCGCGAGGCTCCGGATCCGCGCTCGGCGCCTGCGCGATCGGATCGGCCTCCTCGTCCTCGTCGTCCCGCCGGAACGGCAGCCACGCCATCACCCGGCTGCGCACCGTGCGGCGCCGCTGCACGTCGCGGATCCGGTTCTCGAGGATGCGGTAGAAGAGCGGCTTCCACTCCTCGACTCCCCGATCGGCGTACGCGCGCGCGAGCTGGAGCATCGCATCCTGAACGGCATCGAGCGCATCGTCTTCGTTGCGCAGGCTTGCCTGGGCGATCCGAAACGCCTTGAGCTCGACACTCGACAGGAACTGATTGAGCGCGGCCGCCCGGTCGCCTGTAGCTTCGTTCAAGAGAGTGCCGTCGTGCGCGATCGCGGGCGTGCTATAAACGGACGCGAGCGTAGCAAACGCACTCATGAGCCGTACAACGCGGCTGGCGGCGCTCGCGTTGACCTGTCTCCAGAATGAGTCAGCGAACGGCCTTCGTCCGCCGGCCGGCTCGCCGGCACCCGGCGGCTTGGCCCATATAACTTGTTGAGTACCTAGGAATTCCTTGCCAGATGCCGGATGCTGCGACGCAAAGCGGCGTTCTCAGGATCGCCCTCGATGTGCCACTGCGGCGGCTGTTCGATTATCGCCCGCCGCCCGGAGGGCCGGCCTCGATCCGTCCGGGCGTGCGTGTGCGCGTGCCGTTCGGTCGCCAGCGACAAGTCGGGGTGGTCATCGAGACTGCCACGCAATCGCAGATTCCGCCTGAGCGGCTGAGGGCGGCGCTCGAGCTCATCGACGAAACCCCGGTCCTCGACGATTCCGCCCTGGCGCTCCTCATCTGGGCGGCCGACTACTACCACCACCCGATCGGCGAGGCCGTCGCGGCGGCGCTGCCCAAGAGCCTGCGAGTCGGGGCCCCCTCGCTTGCCCGCGAGATCCGCTGGCTCGCGACGCCCGATGGCCTCACTGCGTACGCTCGCGGCGAGCCGGCCCGCGCCCCGCGACAGCGCGAGCTTCTCGAGCGGCTGGTGCGCGATTCGGCCGCAGCCGCGGGCACGACCGCGGGCATTCTGGATGGGCTCATGCCCGGCTGGCGCGAGCCTGCGCGCGCGCTCGTGCGTCGCGGATGGGTCGCAGCGCACGAGGATCCAGCGGCGCGCCGCGCGGCGTGCGACGCGGCGGCGCGCGAACTCTCGAGCACGGCCGAGGGTCCGCCGCTCAATGCAGAGCAGAGCGTGGCCGTCGAGGCGATCCTGGGATCGCTCGATCGCTACACGGCATGGGCGCTGCAGGGTGTCACCGGCAGCGGAAAGACGGAGGTCTACCTCCGGGCGATCGCTGCCGTCCTGGCACGCGGGCGGCGCGCGCTCGTGCTGGTGCCCGAGATCGGCCTCACCCCGCAGCTCGTCGCGCGCTTTCGTGCGCGCTTCGGTGCGCCACTCGCCGTGCTGCACTCCGCGCTCACCGACCGTGAGCGGCTGGAAGCCTGGCGCAGCGCGTTCTCGGGGCAGGCACCGATCGTGCTCGGCACGCGCTCGGCGGTGTTCGCACCCGTGCCCGAGCTCGGCATCATCGTCGTCGACGAGGAGCACGATGCCTCGTTCAAACAGCACGATGGGGGCTTCCGCTACTCGGCGCGGGACTTAGCCGTGGTGCGGGCCCAGCATGCCGGCGTGCCGATCGTGCTCGGCTCGGCGACGCCCGCGCTCGAGACGCTCCACAACGTGAGCGCTGAGCGCTACCGGCGACTCGTGCTGCCGAACCGCGCCGTGCAATGCGCGCCGCCGCGCCTCGTGCTCGTCGATCTGCGTGCCCACGCGGTCCACGCCGGGCTCTCGACTCCCGTGCTGAACGCGATCGGGCGCCACCTCGCCGAAAACGGGCAGGTGCTCGTGTTCATCAATCGCCGTGGGTTTGCCCCGACGCTTCTCTGCACGGCCTGCGGCTGGATCGCCCCGTGCCGCGACTGCGATGCGCGGCTCACGGTCCATAGGGAAGCGCGGTTGCTGCGTTGTCATCACTGCGGCGCCGAGGCGCCGCTTCCCGAGAAATGTCCGCAATGCGGCTTCCTCACGAAGCCGGTGGGACAGGGCACCGAGCGTGTCGCGGAGACGTTGCGCGAGCGCTGGGCCGACACCCCTCTCGTGCGCCTCGACCGCGACGTCGTGCGCCACCGCGGCGACTTGGAGGCGATCGTCGCGCAGCTCGCATCGGGCAGCGCCCGCATCCTCGTCGGCACGCAGATGGTCACCAAGGGCCACGATTTCCCCGACATGACGCTGGTCGTCGTCTTGAACGCCGACCAGGGGCTCTTCAGCACCGACTTTCGCGCACCGGAGCGGCTCGCGCAAACCATCGTGCAGGTCGCGGGCCGTGCCGGACGCGCGAACCGCCCCGGCGAAGTGCTCATTCAAACCGAGTATCCCGACCACCCGCTTCTCAAGAACCTGCTCGCCGAGGGTTACGAGGGGTTTGCCCGCAGCGCGCTCGCCGAGCGCGCTCAGGCGGCATGGCCGCCGTTCAGCCGCTTGGCCGCCCTGCGCGACTCCGCGCGCACGCAGGCAGCGGCGCTCGAGTTCCTCAAGGACGCGCGCCGCGCGGCGCGCGCGCGCGCCTCCGTTCGTCTGCTCGGCCCCGTTCCCGCGGCGATGGCCAAGCGGGCGGGTCGCTATCACGCGCAGCTCTTGATCGAGAGTGCGGAGCGCGCGCCGCTCCACCAGTTCCTCAGACGCTGGCTGCCCGAGATCGAGCAGCTGCCGAGCGCGCGGCGCGTGCGTTGGGCGCTCGACGTGGATCCGATCGAGCTCTACTGAGATCCGCGGTGCGCACGGGCCGCCGTGCGACGGCGTTGCCGTCGAGCGTCGTCATCTGCCGAGATCGGCGCACGCGGCTGCGGTAGACTTTCGAGTTTCCTCCTCGGACGGATCATTCCTTGAAGCAGCAGCTGGAGCAGCTTCTGTTGCGGGCCCTCGAGAGCCTGCCCGCGGGGGTGCTCGCAACACCCCCGGATGCGGCGAGCGTGATCGTCGAGCGCACGCGCGATGCGCAGCATGGAGACTTCGCCTCGAACGTCGCCCTGAGGCTCGCGAAAGCCGCGCGGCGCAATCCGCGGGAGCTCGCCCGCTCGATCCTCGATGCGCTGCCGGCGAGCCCTCTTCTCGCGCGCGCCGAGGTCGCCGGAGCTGGCTTCATCAATTTCTTCCTCTCGCGCGATGCCTACGGGCAGGAGCTCGCGCAGGTTCTCGAGCAGGGCGAGCGCTATGGAGGCGGCAGCAGCGGTCACGGAGAGCGGGTGCTCGTCGAGTTCGTCTCGGCCAACCCGACCGGGCCGCTGCACGTCGGCCATGGCCGTCAAGCCGCGCTCGGAGATGCGCTCGCACGGTTGCTGCAGGCGGTCGGCTACGAGGTGACGCGCGAGTACTACTACAACGACGCGGGAGCCCAGATCCAAAACCTCGCGCTCTCGGTGCAAGCGCGCGGCCGGGGCGTGCTGCCGGGGGAGCCCGACTGGCCGAAGGACGGCTATGCGGGGGACTACGTGCACGAGGTTGCTCGCGACTTCGTGGCGGCCGGCGGCGACCTGGGCGACATCGAGGCGGTGCGGCGCTTCGCGGTCGCGTATCTGCGCCGCGAGCAGGACCTCGATCTGAAGGAATTCGGCTTGCGGTTCGACGTGTACTTCCTCGAGTCGAGCCTCTACGGCGATGGCAGCCTCGATGCGACGGTGCAGGGACTGATCGCGAGCGGCAAGACCTACGAGAGCGAGGGTGCACTGTGGCTGCGCACCACGGAGTACGGCGATGACAAGGATCGGGTGATCCGCAAGTCCGACGGCAGCTACACGTACTTCGTTCCCGACGTGGCCTATCACGTCAACAAGTGGCGGCGAGGGTTCAAGCTCGCGATCAACGTGCAAGGCGCCGATCATCACGGCACCGTCGCACGCGTGCGCGCCGGTCTGCAGGCCTTGAGCCTCGAGATCCCGCAGGGCTATCCGGAGTATGTGCTTCACCAGATGGTGAGGGTGATGCGCGGAAGCGAGGAGGTGAAGATCTCCAAGCGCGCCGGAGCGTACGTGACGCTGCGCGACCTGATCGACTGGGTGGGACGCGACGCGGTGCGATTCTTCCTGGTGTCACGCAAGGCGGACGCGGAGTTCGTCTTCGACGTGGACCTGGCGCGCTCGCGCTCCGAGGAGAACCCCGTGTACTACGTGCAGTATGCGCACGCGCGCGTCGCGAGCGTGATGAAGCAGCTCGCGGCCCGCGGGCTCGAGCTCGACCGGACGGCGGGGCTTGCGAGCACCGCACTGCTCGCGGGCGAGCACGAGCAGGCCGTGCTCGGCACCCTCGCGCGCTACCCCGAATCGATCGCGCAGGCGGCTGCCGCGCGCGCGCCTCACATGCTCGTGCACTACCTGCGCGAGCTCGCAACTGCCTTCCACACCTACTACAACGCCGAGCAATTCATCGTGAGCGACGCGCCGCTCCGTAACGCACGGCTGGTGCTCGTGCTCGGGGTTCAGCAAGTGATCCGCAACGCACTCACGCTTCTCGGGGTGAGCGCGCCCGAGAGCATGTGAGCAGGCAGCTCCCGCCTTGAGCCGGCTCACGACGCGCGACTACAAGAAGACCGCGAGCCGCTCGCTCGACCCGGCGCGGTGGCGCGAGTTCGGCGCCGGCGTGCTCGTCGGGGCCATGCTGGTCGCGGTGCTCTTCGGGGCCGCGCATCGTGCCGAGCGGGCCGCGCCCGAGGTCCCGCATCCGGAGCCGCATCGGCTGCCACCCGCCGATGCGGCGGCGGAGCCGGACGCGGCGGGCGCGCAGTCTTACGATTTCTATCAGATGCTGCCGCACTTCGAGGTCGTCGTGCCGGAGAAGGAGCGCGACGTGAAGCGCGATGTGCCGACGGCGAACATCGAGCGCCCCGGCGTCTACGTGCTCCAGGCCGGCTCGTACCGGAACGAGTCCGACGCCGACCGCGTAGCAAAGCAGCTCTTGCTTCAGGGTGTCGAGGCCAAGGTGCAGAGGGTGGCGGTGGACACTGACGTCTGGTTCCGCGTGCGCGTGGGCCCCATCAGTCAGCTGCCCGCACTCAACCAGGTGCGACGCAAGCTCGAGGCCGCAGACATCGACGCCATCGTGATCCGGGTCGGCGACTGAGCGCGCATTCGCGTCCGCCGGCGGCGGCGGCGGCGCTCAATCGTCGGCCGATGCGCGGAAGTCGACCCCGAGCGAGCGCAGCTTGCGGTAGAGGTGCGTGCGCTCCATGCCGACGCGCTTGGCGAGCTGGCCGACCTTGCCGTTGCACAGAAGCAGCTGCTGCTGCAGGTAGGCACGCTCGAACTGCTCGCGCGCCTCGCGCAGCGGCAGGGCGAGCAGGTCCTGCTTGACGAGCGGCTCGCCCGGCGGAGACTGCAGGGCGAGCTCGCGCTCGACCTCGTCCAGGCGGATCTCCTCGGCACCGCCCTGGATGAGGAGCCGGTGCACCAGGTTCTTGAGCTCACGCACGTTGTCCGGCCACGGGTAATTGCGCAGTCGGTTCTGGGCGGCGACGCTGAAGCGCCGGAACGCCAGTCCCTCGGCGTCGACCGCGCGATCCACGTAGTGGCGCAGCAGCTCCGGCACATCCTCCGCGTACTCGCGCAGCGGCGGCACACGCACGATGAGGGCGCTCAGGTGCGCAAGCAGATCGCGCCTCAGGCCACCCAGTCCGTTGCCGGCGCGGCTGTCCACGCCCGGCTGCGCCGATGACAGCACGCGCGCGGTGAACGACTTCGACTCGAGACTGGCAAGGCGCGTGAAGCTGCCCGACTCGAGCACGCCCAACAGCAGGCGCTGCGCCGCGAGCGGCAGATCCTCGATGTCGTGAATGAACAGCGTGCCGTCGGCGGCCTGCTCGAGCAGGCCCTGCTGATCGCCGCGGCCGAGGAGCTGCTCCTCGACGTCCGCGTCGCGGAGCGTGCTTGCGAGCAGCGTCACGAACGGCGCGTTCGCTCGCGGACTCTCACCGTGCAGATAGCGCGCGAACGCCTCGCGGCCGCTGCCTCCCTCTCCGATGAGCAGCACGGGTGAGGAGTTTGCCGCGATCTGCTGCAGCTCGGCGCGCAGCTGCTGCATCAGCCGGCTCTTGCCTGCCGGCACGAGCAGCTGCGGCGGCAGCGGCCGCTGCGGTGCACGGCGACGCTTGCCGGCCTCGAGCGCGCGCTCGACCGTGCGCAGGAGCTTCGCGATGGAGAGCGGCTTCTCGACGAAGTCGAAAGCCCCGAGACGCGTCGCCTCGACCGCGGTCTCCACCGTTCCGTGCCCGGACATCATGACGACCGGGCAGCCGTCGGCCGCCGATGCCGACCATTCGCGCAGCAGGGTGATGCCGTCCACGTCGGGCATCCAGATGTCGAGCAACACGAGATCGGGGCTCTGCCGGGCACGGGAGGCACGCGCCTGCGCCGCGTTCGCGGCGACGTCGACCTCGTAGCCCTCCTCCGAAAGGATTTCTTTCAGAAGGCCGCGGATGTCGGCCTCGTCGTCGACCACCAGGATGCGCGCCGCGCTCATGCCAGTTTCTCCTTCCGCAGTTGAGGCCGCAGCTCGCGGTGGATCGAGGCCCGCGTGCCGTCGCTCACCGGCAGGACCACGCGCACCCGCGCGCCCCCGTCCGGCCGGTTGTCCGCTTCGATCCGTCCGCCGTGCTCTTCCACGATCTTCTTCACGATGGCGAGCCCGAGGCCGGTACCCTTCGGCTTGCTGGTCACGTACGGGTCGAACACGCGTGCGAGCAGCTCGCGCTGGAAGCCCGGACCATTGTCGCTCACCGTGACCACCGCCTGCTCGGCATCTCCCGTGCGCTCGAGCCGAGTGGCAATCTCCACGTGCCCCGCCGGCGCGCTCTCCAGGGCCTCGAGCGCGTTCACGAGCAGGTTGTTGAGAATCTGGCGCACGCGGCCACGATCGGCCTCGATGAAGGCAAGCGCGGGATCGAGGTCGAGCCGGATGTCCACGCGCGAGTCCTGCGAGCGATAAAGATCCGCGACCTCGGTGACGAGCTCGTTCAAGCGGAAGCGCGCGATCTTCATGTCCGGTGCGCGCGCGTATTCGCTGAACGCGTTCACCATCTGCTTCATCGTCTCGACCTGCTGCACGATGGTGTCGGTCGAGCGCTGCAGGAGCTCCGCGTCATCGCGCGCCATGCTCGCGAGGAACCGCCGGCGCATGCGCTCGGCGGAAAGCTGAATGGGAGTGAGCGGATTCTTGATCTCGTGCGCAAGCCGCCGCGCCACCTCTCCCCAGGCGGCGTCGCGCTGCGCCTGCAGAAGCGCCGTGATGTCGTCGAAGACGATCACGTAGCCCCGATCGCCGCCATCGCCGGGGAGCGGCGTGCAGGCACACATGAGCGAGCGGTGGCCCGTAGCCCCGTCGAGATCGATCTGCTCGCGCCACTCCTCGCGCGCGGCGGCGAAGCGCACGGCCAAGGCCGCGACGAACTGCCGGAAGCGCTCGTTCGTCACGCCGAGCTCGGCGAGCGAGCGGCCCGTGGCGGCGGAAAGATCGATGCCGAGGATGAGACTCGCGGCCTGATTGGCGATCCGGACCGTCATCTCGCGATCCACCACGACCACCCCGGTCGACAGGCGTGCGAGGATGATCGCGAGCCGCTCGCGCTCGTGCTCGACGGCCTGCTGGCTGCGCACGGCCTCCTCGCGCGCACGGCGCAGACGCTTGGTCATGTCGTTGAAGGAGTGCACGAGGAATCCCATCTCGTCGCGCGAGGGCAGCGGCAAGCGCGTGCCGAAATCGCCCTTGCCGACGGCGCGCGTGCCCTCGATGAGATCCTGCACCGGGCGCGTGAGGCGCTGGGCGGAGAAGATGGCGCCGTAAATGGCCGCGAGCATCGCGATCAGCAATACGAGCGTGAGTGTGAGCTTGAAGCTCGACTTGAGCGGCTCGCGCAGCACCGTGAGCTCGCCGTACTGCGAGTACGCGTGCTGGACGGCATCGGAGAGCTCCGCGAGCTGCCGCGGCACGCCGTAGACGGCGTAGACGAAGCGGAAGTCGGGCGTTGCGATCGGATCGCCCACGGGAGCGGCGACGCGGATCTCGTACTGCCCGTCTGCGATCGGATCGAGGCTCACGTATGGCCGTCCCTGGCTCACCTGGCGCACCACATCGGCGCCGGGCGGCGCCGGAATCACATCCTCGGCTCGCTCGCCGGGACGCTCGCCGTCGCTGCTCAGCGCGAGGACGTGCTCGTGGCTGTCGAACAGCGCAATCTCGGCAGCATCGGTCACGCGCCGCTCATAGTCTAGCCGGTTGAAGATGTCGCTCACGGGCATATCGACGAGCTCGCGGGCGAGCCGCTCGGTGCGCAGCGAGTACTCCTGCATGCGCACCTCGAGCGCGGAGCGCGACAGTGCGACCGCATCGTTGAGTCCCTGCTTCACCTCGACGCGGAACCAGCTGTCGATGCCGCGGTTCAAGAACTCGAGCGAGAAGAGGTACACGATGATGAGCGGGGCGATGACGAGCGCACCGAATATCGCGACCGTACGCGCCGTGAGCCGCGAGCCGGGCACGTGGTTGCGGTAGTCGCGCACGAGCTGCCACAGCTTGCGCGCGAGCAGCACGGTGAGCCCGATCAGCCCGACCAGATTGAGCAGCAGGATCCAGGGCTGCAGGCGCGAGAACTCCGAGGAGTTCTGCGTGCTCTTGGCGAGCGTGAGCAGCGCACCCGCGCCGACCGCGGCCCACAGGAGCGCGAGCGCGTAGCCGCCCCAGCGCGCGCGCGCGCCGCTCAGCTCGGGAGCGCCCATGTGAACCACTCGCTCATGCGATGCCAGTCGTCCGTCCAGAACAGGAGCGCGCGCAGCGATGCCGGTAGACGGCCGCGGCGGATCCCGGCGCGCACGCTGATGTAGTAGTGCTGCCCCTCCGCGAGCTGCGAGCCGACGAGAATCGGCCAGTCATCCACCGCGCTCAAATACATGAGCGCGTCGTCGAGCGTCGCGAAGCTCTGCTGCTCTCCACTCGGCATGTCGCGCACCACGTAGCGATCACTGATCGAATGGTAAGCGAGCTCCCGCCGCATCATCAGGTCCACCACCACCGCGTCGAACCACAGATGCCGGTCGTGCATGACCCGCGCCTCGAGCTCGAAGGTGAGGGTGACCCCGTCGCGCAGCGCCTCCTCGATGGCCGGCGTCATCGGGTACTCGATGCGCGCGTGCAACGTGTAGACCGAGTGCTCGATGTCGACATAGGCCGAAACGACCCGCAGCACCCCGTCAAGCGCGTCGGCTCGCGCGCAGGTGCCGGCGAGCGAGAGCATCGCTGCGATCGAAAAGGCGAACGCCCTCGTCATGAAACCCCACTGCTAGGCGCCGGACCCCGGCCAGTTTCCCGCTGTTGTCTTTTCGAGACAAGCATAATAGAACCCATCGCTGCCCGCCTCGCCTCCCGGGAGGAGCTGCACGCCGACGCTCCGCGCGCGCGTGCCGGGCGGAAGCACGCGGGCGGACGGCAGCTCGGCCGACCTCGCATGCGCCTCCGAGGCCAGAAATTGCTCGATAACACCGTCGTTCTCCGCCGGGAGCACCGAGCAGGTGCAATAGAGCAGTCGACCCCCGGGCGCGAGCAGGGCGAACGCGGCACGCAGGAGATCGAGTTGCAGCGCAGTGAAGCTCTCGACGTCGCTTCGGCGGCGCAACAGCTTGATGTCAGGATGTCGCCGGATGACCCCAGTCGCGGAGCAGGGGGCGTCGAGCAGAATTCGCTCGAAGGGGGCTCCCCCGAGCCGGCGCACGTCCGCGACGGCGACCGTCGCGTGGCGATCGGCACGCGTTAGACCCTCCTCGATGAGCGCAACACGCGCCGGGTCGACATCGACCGCGACGAGCTCGGCAAGCCCGCGGGTGTGCTCCAGAAGGTGCACGGTCTTCCCTCCTGGGGCCGCGCAGGCATCGAGCACGCGCATGCCTGCTCGCGCATCGAGGAGCGGCGCGGCGAGCTGTGCGCCCGCGTCCTGAACCGATACCCGCCCCTCGAGGAAGCCCGGAAGGGCGGCGACGGGCAGCGCGCGCTCGAGCTCGACGGCTGCGGCAGCCCACGGGACCGCGCGGCCCGAGATGCCCGCAGCGGCGAGCTCGGCAAGGTACCCGATGACGGACGTTCGGGTCGCGTCCACGCGCAGCACGAGCGGCGGATGCACGTTGTTGCCGGCCAGGATCCGCGCGAAGTCATCGGGCCAGGCACGCGCGAGCTCGGCCACGAGCCACTGCGGATGCGCCGTCGCCACGGCGGGGTCCCGGTCGAGCGGTGCGAACAGCTGGCCGCGCTCGCGCGCGAAGCGGCGCAGCACCGCATTGACGAGACCGCTTGCGCGCGGCTCGCCGAGCGCGCGGACCGCATCCACCGACGCATCGACGGTCGCCTCCGGGGCGTTGCGCGAGTACTCGATCTGATGCGCGCCGACCACGAGCAGCGAGCGGACCACGGGGGAAAGCGCGCGACCGTGACGGGTGAGGAGCGCGCTCACCGCCGGCAACAGCCGCAGATACCAGCGCACCGTGCCGAGCGTCACCGCGCGGATTGCCGCATGCTCGGGCGACTGCCGCAGATCCCCGAGCACGGTATCCGCGGAGCGCCCGCGCACGGCGACCTCGCCCACGGCGCGCGCCGCCGTGGCGAGCACGGCCGCGCCGGGCGCCCACCCACGGCCTCGTTCGGTCGCGACGCTCATCCGAGGTGCTCGCCCGCGGACAATCTCACCGCGCGCAGAAACTCCTTCGCGGGCAGCGCCTTGCGGCCGGGCCGCTGCAGCTCCGTGATCGCGAGGAGCCCGGAGCCACAGCGGATCACGATGCTCTCCGGCCCGACTTCGACGATCGTTCCGGCTGCGGCCGACACGCGCGCGGCGGCGCCGGCGCTCGCTTCAGGCGGCTCGGCCCGGGCGCGCAGAATGCGCAGAGATTCGCCCGCGAGGCGCGTCTCGGCGACCGGCCAGGGGTTGAATGCGCGCACGCGACGCTCGATCTCGAGCGCGCTCGCGTGCCAGTCGATGGGCGCCTCGCTCTTCTCGATCTTGGGCGCGTAGGTCGCCCCCACGGCCGGCTGCGCGCGCGGTGCGAGCCGCCCGGCGGCGAGCTCGCCCAGCGCGGCGCGCAGAGTCTCGGCGCCGAGCCGCGCAAGCGCAGCGGTGAGCTCACCGCTCACCGCGGAGCGCTCGATCGGAATCGTCCGCTGCATGAGAATCGGGCCGGTGTCGAGCCCCGCGTCCATCTGCATGATCGTCACACCGGTGACCGTGTCCCCGGCAAGGATCGCGCGCTGGATCGGCGCGGCACCCCGCCAGCGCGGCAGGATCGAAGCGTGGATGTTGATGCACCCGCGGCGGGGGAGTGCGAGCACCTCCTCCGGCAGGATCAGCCCGTAGGCGACGACGACCAGGAGGTCCGGCCGCCAGCTCTCGAGCGCTGCACGTCCCTCCACCGTGCGCAGCGTCTGCGGCTGCGAGAGAGGGAGCCCTGCCGCGAGCGCGGCCCGCTTGACCGCGCTCGGGGTGATCGCACGCCCGCGTCCACTCGGGCGGTCGGGCTGGGTGAGCACCCCGACGAGCTCATGCTCCGAGGACTCGTTTGCAAGGGCATCGAGCGCGGGCACCGCGAAGTCGGGCGTGCCGGCAAATGCGATGCGCAAGCCGGTGCGGACCGTCGTCGTGCTCAGAGCGCCCGTGCGCCACTTGCCGAAGGGTTGCGACGGCCCGAGGCGCGCTCCTTGCGCTCCCTGTCGAGCTTCCTGCGAATGCGCTCGCGCTTGAGATCCGAGAGATAGTCGACGAAGAGCTTTCCGTTGAGATGATCCATCTCGTGCTGCACGCAAACCGCGAGCATGCCCTCGAGCTCGCGCTCGGTCGTGGCGCCGCTGCGATCCTGGGCCCGCACGCGCACCTTCGCCGCGCGCTGCACGTCGTCGAACACACCCGGCACCGAGAGACAGCCCTCTTCGGACTTCGCGCTGCCGTCGCGGCTCAGAATCTCCGGGTTCACGAACACCTGCGGATCGTTGTGCTCTGCGGAAATGTCGATCACGATGACCTGGCGGTGCACGTCGACCTGGGTGGCGGCGAGGCCGATGCCCGGCGCTGCGTACATGGTCTCGAGCAGGTCGTCGATGAGCTTGCCGAGCGCGGCGTCGAACTCGCGCACCGGCTGCGCCCGGGTGCGCAGCCGCGGATCGGGATATTCGAGGATCGTGAGGAGAGCCATGCTTGAAACCCGTGTGCTGTGCGCCTTTGCGCCGTGACCGAGCGCACAAACTCGACATCCGGCCGTGTGCAACTCGCGCCGCCCGATTATAACAGGCGGGCTGCTGCCTTCCTCGGGCTGCCTTCCTCGCTATGTGGAGGAGGAAGAAGGGTTTCTCAAGGAGGGGGAGGATGTTTCCCAATCGACTGCTTTCGGCCGGATTGACCCCGTCTCTCGTCGGGGCGCTGCTCATTTCAGGGTGCGTCTTTCACCACGCGAGCACGCGCGTCGTGACTCCGGCGCCCACGACGGTTGCAGAGACGCCGGCGCCGAGCGCCGGCGCGAGTGAGACCGCGACCGAGGCCGCGATCCCGCACGCCGACGCCGCTCAGGCCGCCGCAGACACCGCTCCCGCGGTCGCGCCGGCCAGCGAGCCGGCCGCCACCACGGCGGTCGCGCGCGACGAGGTGAACCCCACCGCGCCGTTGCGCTACACCGTCAAGCGCGGCGATACGCTCTGGGGCATCGCCTCGATGTACCTGCGCGATCCGTGGCAGTGGCCCGAGATCTGGTACGTCAATCCGCAGATCGCGAACCCACATCTCATCTTTCCCGGCGACGTGCTCGCGCTTGCCTACGGCAGCGACGGGCGGGCGCAGGTACGGCTCGTGAGCGCGGGGCTCTTGCGGCTCGCGAGCAGCGGTCCGGACGTGCGGCTCGAGCCGCGGCTGCGCAGCGAGCCGCTGAACGGTGCGATACCGACGATCCCGGCGGAGGCCATCGCCGCATTTCTCTCCCGACCGGCGATCCTCTCGACGCGCGAGGTCGATGGAGCCCCACACGTGCTCGCGTTCCGCGACGAGCACCAGGCCGGCGGCACAGGCGATGAGGCCTACGTGCGCAACCTCGAAGCTCCCCAGGGAACGCGCTTCCTCGTGATGCACGTCGGGGAGAAAGTGATCGATCCGGACACCGGTCGGGTACTCGGCTACCAGGGCCTGTACACCGCGACCGCGACCGTAGCGCGCGCCGGCAATCCGGCGAAGATCGTGCTCGCCGAGTCGGCGCGCGAGACGCTCCGCGGCGACTGCTTGTTCGCGGAGACCGGCGTGAGTCCGCTCACGTTCATTCCGCGGGCGCCCTCGGTCCCCGTGCACGGACGCATCGCTTCGGTCATCGACGACGTGGATGAGATCGGCCAGTACGACATCGTCGCGCTCAATCGTGGCACGCGCGATGGCGTGGTTCCCGGGACGGTGCTCGCGGTCGATCGGGCCGGCGCGGTGGTCGCCGATCGCGGCACGTCCGGCTTCGACATGTGGGGCGAGAGCACGATGCTCGCGCGCAGCGTGCGATTGCCCAACGAGCGCGCCGGCACGGTGCTCGTGTTCAAGGCCTACGACGACATGAGCTACGCGCTCGTGGTCGGCTCATCCGAAGCCATGAGCGTCGCGGACATCGTGCGCAACCCCTGAATCGGGTCTCATTGGCCGCAAATTCACCGCCCGCGAGCGGTTAGTCTTCCCGCCATGGACGAGATGCGAGCCTGTGCCGTGCTCGCGCGCGCGCCGGGACTCGCGGCCTCTCACGTGCGCGCCGCGGTTGCGCGCGCCGGCGGGCTCGGTGAGCTCCTCGCGGAAGATCGCGATCCGCAGCTCCTGCCGCGGCGCACGGAGGCGTTCCTGCGCGCGGCACCGTCTTCCTGCATCGATCGCGATCTCAAGTGGCTGGATGCGACCGGTGCCGCGCTCATTCCGTGCACCTCGGCTCGCTATCCGCCCGGCCTCACCACGGACCCGGCCGCTCCGCCGGCGCTCTATGTGCTCGGGAACACGGAGGCGCTCGGGACGCCGCAGATCGCGATGGTCGGCGCGCGCGCGGCGACAGCGGCGGGGATCGACATCGCGCAGGAGTTTGCTCGCGCGTTCGCCCGCCTGCGCATCACTGTGACGAGCGGGCTCGCGGTCGGCATCGACGCCGCGAGCCACACCGGCGCGCTCGCGGCGGGTGGACGCACCATCGCGGTGTGCGGTCACGGCCTCGATCGGGTCTACCCCGAGCAGAACCGGGCGCTTGCCGCGCGGGTGCGCGAGCACGGCGCGCTCGTCTCGCAGTATCCGCCCGGAACCCCGCCCCGACCCGAGCTCCTGGTGCGCCGCAACCGCCTCCTGAGCGGTCTCGCCCTCGCGACGCTCGTGGTCGAGGCCGATGCGCGCAGCGGCTCGCTCGCGACCGCGCGTCATGCGCGCGATCAGGGTCGGCCCGTGTTCGCGGTTCCCGGATCGATCCGCAATCCCCTCGCCGCGGGCTGTCACGCGCTCATCCGCTCGGGGGCACGGCTTGCGCGCGGCCCGAATGATGTGCTCGAGCTCCTCAATATAAGCTTTTTAGATCAAGAACTTACGACTGACCGGCCGCGGCCGTTGAGCCCCGCCGAGCGTCCCGCGCTATTGGACAAGGCATCGGAAATGCTGTTAGATGCCGTCGGCTTCGAGCCGGTGAGCATCAATACGCTCGTCGAGCGCACCGGGCTGCCGAGCGGCTCCATTGCATCGATGCTGTTGATTCTCGAGCTCCGGGGGCGTGTCGCACCTCATCCTGGCGGCCGTTACGTCCGCTTATCCTGATTCTCGCGATGACGACCAGTGTTCTCGACATTCTGATCTACGTCTTCGACCGCTACATGCTGGAGGAGATCCCGGAGACGCTCGAGCGCGACGACCTCGCGCGCGACCTCGAGCGCGCCGGATTTGCGCAGGCGAACGTCGAGCGCGCGCTCGACTGGCTCGCGGACTTGGCCGGCGAGCGGGCGCAGCCGAGCGTCGCGGGCAGCGGCCGGTCGGTGCGCATCTTCTCCGACTGCGAGTTGGCGCGGCTGTCGACCGAGTGCCGCGGCTTCCTCATGACGCTCGAGCGCATGGGGGTGCTCTCCGCACCGCAGCGCGAGATCGTCGTCGAGCGAATGCTCGCGCTCGATGCGGACGAGCTCGATACGGAGCAGCTGAAATGGGTCGTGCTCATGGTGCTCTCGAGTCAGCCGGGGCAGGAGCAGGCGTTCGCCAGGATGGAGGATCTCGCGCTTGACTCCGCCGCACACCCGCCGCATTGAGCCCGTTCGCCCCGCCGCAGCGCACCTCCCGCGGCTCGCCCGCGGTTTTTCGTTTTGAGGGACCGTAAAGCTCATGGCCGACAATCTCGTCGTCGTCGAATCGCCCGCCAAGGCCCGCACGATCAAGAAGTACCTCGGCAAGGACTTCGAGGTGCTCGCCTCCTACGGTCACGTGCGCGACCTGGTGCCGAAGGAAGGCGCCGTCGATCCCGATCATCGCTTCGCCATGCGCTACCAGGTGCTCGAGAAGAACGAGCGGCACGTCGAGGCGATCGCCCGGAATCTGCGCAAGGCGAAAGCGCTCTACCTCGCGACCGACCCCGACCGCGAGGGCGAGGCGATCGCCTGGCACCTGCTCGAGATCCTGCGCGCGCGCGGCGATCTCGGGGGCAAGCCGGTGCATCGGGTCGCCTTCTACGAGATCACGCGCAACGCGATCCGCGACGCCGTCGCGCATCCGCGCGAAATCTCCGCTGAGCTCGTGAATGCGCAGCAGGCGCGCCGCGCCCTCGACTACCTCGTCGGCTTCAATCTTTCTCCGCTCCTCTGGAAGAAGGTGCGCCGCGGACTCTCCGCCGGGCGCGTGCAGAGCCCCGCGCTGCGCATGATCTGCGAGCGCGAGGCGGAGATCGCGGCGTTCCGTGCGCAGGAGTACTGGACGCTCGACGGAGAGGGTGAGCACACCGCGCAGCGCTTTCCGCTCAAGCTGATCGAGTATCAGGGCGCCAAGGTCGAGCAGTTCAGCTTCACAACCGAGGCCCAAGCGCGCGCCGTCGAGCGCGCGCTCGAGACCGCCTCGGGCGCGCAAGCCGGGCGCGCGGGCGAGCTTGCGGTGATCGCGGTCGACCGCAAGCAGCGCAGGCGCAATCCGGCGCCGCCGTTCACGACCTCGACTCTGCAGCAGGAGGCCGCGCGCAAGTTGGGCTTCAACGCCCGCCGCACCATGCGGCTTGCACAGCAGCTCTACGAAGGGGTGGATATCGGCGAGGGCGCGGTCGGACTCATCACCTACATGCGCACGGACTCGGTGTCGCTCGCCGAGGAGGCGGTGCGCGAGATTCGTGAGGTCGCCGCACGGCTCTACGGCGCGGACTCGGTGGCCGAGGAGCCGCGCGTCTACAAGACCAAATCGAAGAACGCGCAGGAAGCGCACGAGGCGATCCGCCCGACCTCCGCCGCGATCACGCCGAGCGACGTCGAGGGCAAGATCGACGGGGACCTTCACCGGCTATACGCCCTCATCTGGCGCCGCGCCGTCGCCTGCCAGATGAGCCACGCGGTGTTCGATACGGTCGCTGTCGACATGCTCGCCGGACCGGACGGTCCCATGCGGCACCTGTTGCGCGCCAACGGCTCGACGCTCGTGAAGCCGGGCTACATCGCCGTCTACCAGGAAGGCGCCGATGACGCCGGTCCCGACGACGACGATCACGTCCTGCCGCCCATGAACGTGGGCGACGGCGTGAAGCTCAATTCGATCCGCGCATCGCAGCATTTCACCGAGCCGCCGCCGCGCTTTTCGGAGGCGTCGCTCGTCAAGGCGCTCGAGGAGTACGGCATCGGCAGGCCCTCCACGTACGCAGCGATCATCTCGACGCTCCAGGATCGCGAGTACGTCGAGATGGACAGCCGCCGGTTCGTGCCGACCGACATTGGCAAGATCGTCAATCGATTCCTCACGGATCACTTCGACCGGTACGTCGATTACGGTTTCACGGCTGCGATGGAGGACGAGCTCGACGCGGTCTCGCGCGGCGAGGAGGAATGGACCGCGCCGCTCGAGAAGTTCTGGGAGCCGTTCATCGAGCAGGTCGAGCACATCGACAAGAACGTCTCGCGCGAGGAAGTCGCGCAGGCGCGCGAGATCGGCAAGGATCCCGCGAGCGGCAAGCCGGTGGCGGTGCGCATGGGCCGCTATGGGCCATTCGTGCAGATCGGCACCAAGGACGATGCCGAGAAGCCGCGCTTTGCCGGATTGCGTCCGGGCCAGAAGATGGACGCCCTCACGCTCGCCGATGCGCTCGAGCTGTTCAAGCTGCCGCGCGCGCTCGGCAGCACCGCGACCGGAGAGCCGATCGTCGCGAACATCGGACGCTTCGGCCCCTATATCAAGTACGGCGAGAAGTACGTCTCGCTCAAAGAGGACGATCCCTACACCGTGACGCTCGAGCGTGGGCTCGAGGTGATCCGCCTCAAGCAGGAGGCGGATGCCAACCGGATCATCGCCGAGTTCCCCGACGCTGGCATCCAGGTGCTGAACGGCCGCTATGGCCCCTACGCCACGGACGGCAAGAAGAACGCCAAGATCCCGAAGGACCGCAATCCGCGTGCGCTCACGCTCGAGGAATGCCGCGAGCTCATCGCGCAGGCCCCGGAGCGCGGCGCGCGATTCGGCCGCGGCCGGCGCAACCGGCCGGGAACGGCGGCCGGCGCCCCCGCGCCCACTGCCGCGACTGCCGCGACTGCCGCCGCCGCGGCCGCGGCCGCGGCCGCCGAGCGCGCGCGAGCCGCGCACGCGTCACGCCGCGCCCCGGCCCGCTCGCGCAAGCGCGGCGCCGCGCACACCGAACCCGCGCGCACCGAGCGCGCCGAGAAGCCACGACAGGCGGCCAAGCACGGCTCGAGCGCGAGCCGCACCCGCACGACCGCCGAGAAGCCGCGCCGGGTGGCCGCCGCGCGCAAGCCCGCACACGCGGTGAAGTCGGACCGGGGAGCGGCACGGCGGCTCAAGCCCGGGTGAAGTACGCCCACGCCTTCCACGCGGGCAACTTTGCCGACGTGCACAAGCACGTCACGCTCGTCGCGCTGCTGCAGGCGCTCGAGCACAAGGACAAGGGGTTCCTCTACCTCGAGACACACGCCGGACGCGGCGCTTACGAGCTCGACAGCTCGGCCGAAGGCCGTGCCTCGGCTCCCGCGATCGCGCGGCTGATCGCGCAGGGCTCGGCACACCCGGAGCTCGTCGCGTACGCCGGGGTGATCGAGGCCTGGCGTGCGCGCAACGATGCGGCCCAGGCGTATCCGGGCTCTCCGCTCATCGCCGCCCTGCTGCTGCGACCCCAGGATCGGGCGGTGCTGATCGAGATTCAGGCCGAGGAGGCGGCCGCGCTCGAGCGCGTGCTGCCCCGCGCGGCGCGCGCACACGTGATGCAGGGCGACGGATTTCAGGCGCTGCGCGCGCATCTGCCGCCGCGGGAGCGGCGCGGACTCACGTTGATCGATCCCCCGTACGAGGCGGCGGGCGACTTCGCGCGCGCCGCAACGGCGGTGACCGAGGCGCTGCGGCGCTTCGCGACCGGTATCGTGGCGCTGTGGTACCCGATCAAGGACTCGCGCGACACCGCCGCATGGCTTGATGCACTGCGCCCCCATATCGAGCGCGAGGCCCTGCTCGCGGAGCTGTGGGTCCATCCGTGTGACTCGCGCGTGGCGCTCAACGGCTCGGGGGTCCTGATCGTCAATCCCCCGTTCCGGCTGCGGGAGCGCATGCGCTCCTGGCTCGCGGATCTGCATCGGCTCCTCGACCCGCAGCTCGGCGGGGGCACGCGCGTGCGGCTGCTGTAAACTCACCGCGCGTGAACACGCCGCTCGATCAGTATGGAGTCATCGGCCACCCCGTCGCGCACAGCTGGTCGCCGTTCATCCATAGCCTGTTCGCGCGCGAGACCGGGCAGGCGTTGAGCTATCGTCTGCACGATGTGCCAGCGGAGCGGTTCGTCGAGTACGTGCTCGACTTCGCCGCCCGCGGCGGCCGCGGGCTGAACGTGACCGTGCCTCACAAGGTCGCCGCCGCAGGGCTCGCGACGGAGCTCTCGCCGCGGGCCGAGCGCGCCCGAGCGGCGAATACGCTCACCTTCGTCGAGACCCGAATCCTCGCGGACAACACCGACGGCGCCGGGCTCGTGCGCGATCTCACCTTGAATCTCGGGGTCGCGATCGCGGGGCGCCGCATCCTCATCGGCGGCGCCGGCGGCGCGGCGCGCGGCGTGCTCGGCCCGCTGCTCGAGCACGCACCCGCCGAGATCGTGGTCGCGGCGCGCACGGCGGAGCGCGCGCGAGGCCTGGCTCAGGGCTTTGCGGATCTCGGAGCGGTGCGCGGCTGCGGACTCGAGGAGTTGGGACCCGACCCCTTCGACCTCGTCATCAATGCCACCTCCGCGGGGCTCGCCGGCGAGGTCCCGGCAATCCCCGCCGCGGCGATCGGCCCGCACACGACGTGCTACGACATGGGCTATTCGAAGAGCGATACCGCGTTCGTGCTGTGGGCGCGCGGGCGCGGCTGCGAGCGCGCGGTGCAGGGCTGGGGCATGCTGGTCGAGCAGGCGGCCGAATCGTTTCTCATCTGGCGCGGCATCCGTCCGGCAACCGCTCCGGTGCGCGCGCTGCTTCCGGGCTGAGCTCACCGCACCGTCGGTGTCAACGCATCGTGACGAGCTCCTCCGCGGAAGTGGGGTGAATCGCAACGGTGTCGTCGAAGTCGCGCTTGGTCGCACGCATGCGCACGGCCACCGCGAATCCCTGCAGCATTTCATCGGCACCCTCGCCGATCACGTGCACGCCGACGATGCGCTGCTCGGGACCGACCGTCACGAGCTTCATGTGCGCGCGCGGTTTGCGCTGCGTGAGCGCGTGGTACATCGGCACGAACTCGGAGGTGTAGATCTTCACGCCGTCTCCGTAGCGATCGCGCGCCGCGGCCTCGGCGAGCCCGACGGTACCGATCGGCGGATGCCCGAAGATCACCGTCGGGATGTTCTCGTAGTCGAGGTGGCGATCCGGCTGCCCGCCGAAGAGCCGATCGCTCAACCGGCGACCGGCCGCGATCGCGACCGGAGTGAGCTGCAGCCGCCCCGACACATCACCGATCGCGTAGATCCCGGGGACCCTCGTCGCCTGGAACCGGTCGGTCTCGATGAAGCCGTAAGCATCGAGCGCCACCCCGGCGCTCTCGAGCGCGAGACCCTCGAGATGGGCGTCCCGCCCGATTGCCCACAGCACCGTGTCGAAGGGGCCGGCGCGGCGCCCGTCGCGCAGCGCGAGCTCGAGCCGCCCCGCTCCGCGCTCATGGAGCGACGCCGGCGCCGCGTTGGTCAGGATCTCGATGCCGTCGTCGCGCATGATCCTGAGGGAGGCTTCCCCCAACATGTGCTCGAAGTGCCGGAGCACCGACTCGCCGCGGATCAGGAGCGTCACGTGCGTGCCGAGCGCGGCGAAGATCCCGGCGAGCTCGACGGCGATGTATCCGCTGCCGACGATCGCGACGCGCTCGGGCCGGCTGCCGAGCTCGAAGAATCCGTCCGAGGTGATGCCGAGCGCGGCGCCCGGCAGATCGGGCAGCTGCGGCCGGCCCCCCGTTGCGATCACCACGTGCGGTGCCGTCACGGTGCGCCCGTCGACCGCAACGCCGCGCGGCCCGGCGAAGCGGGCGAATCCGCGCGCGAGCTCCACCTTGCGGTTCGCGAGATTGCGCTCGTAGATGCCGTTCAAGCGCGCGATGTACCCATCGCGCGCCCGCTTGAGCGCCGCCCAGTCGTGGCGAAAGGACGCGATCTCGAAGCCGTAGCCCGCGGCGTCGTGGAGCGCGTGGGCGATCTCGGCCGCGTTCCAAGTGAGCTTCTTCGGCACGCAGCCGACGTTCACGCAAGTGCCGCCGAGCCGGCCTGCCTCGGCGAGCAGGACACGCGCGCCGTATTCGGCGGCCCGCTGCGCGCAGGCGAGCCCACCGCTCCCGCCGCCGATCACGATCAGATCATAGTCGGACATATCCGTGGAACCCCGGGACAGACGCAGCCGCCATCTTATCGGGACGACGCCCCGAGCGGACGACCGCGCGCGCTAGAATCGAGCTCGTGAACGATACGCTACGCCCGCAGAACCCCCTCCTCGGGAGCGGTCCGCTTCCGGCCTTCGGCGAGATCCGCCCCGAGCACGTCGAGCCCGCCGTGCGCTCGCTTCTCGAGGCGAACCGCGCGCGCATCGCCGAACTCGCGCGACTCGCGGAGCCCACGTTCGCGACGCTGGTCGAGCCGCTCGAGGCGATGCAGCATCGGCTCACGCGGGCGTGGTCGCCGGTGAGCCATCTGAACGCCGTGCTCAACTCCCCGGCGCTGCGGCAGGCATACAACGCGTGCCTCCCGCTGCTCTCCGCCTACCAGACCGATCTCGCGCAAAGCGAGCCGATCTACCGCGCATACCAGCGCATCGCCGAGCGCGACGGCCCACGACTCACGGCGACACAGCGCCGGGTGCTCGAGCACCAGCTGCGCGACTTCCGGCTGGCCGGTGTCGGGCTCGACCCCGAGCGCAAGCAGCGCTTCAAGAGCGCCATGCTCGAGCTCTCTCAGCTGCAGGCGAAGTTCGAGGAGAACCTGCTCGACGCCACCAACGGCTGGCGGCTCCCGCTCACCGAGCGGAGCGAGCTCCAAGGGCTCAACGAGGTGATCGTCGACCAGGCGCGGCGGCGCGCCCGGGAGGAGGGCGTGGAAGGCTTCGTCCTCGCGCTCGATCAGCCCACCTATGTCGCGGTGCTCACCGACGCCGAATCGGCAAGCCTGCGGCAGCTGTTCTACGAGGCCTGGACCACACGCGCCTCCGATCGCGGACCGAACGCCGGGCGTTGGGACAATGGCGCGACCATGGAGCGGATCCTCGCGCTGCGCCACGAGGTGGCGCGGCTACTCGACTTCGCGTCGTTCGCGGACTACGCGCTCGCGACGCGCATGGCCCGCAGTGTCGCGGAGGTGGTGGCCTTTCTGCGCGAGCTCGCGGATGCAGCGCGGCCTGCGGCGCGCGCCGAGTTGGCCCACCTCGAGGCCTTCGCCGGACACCCGCTCGCGGCGTGGGACGTGAGCTTCTATTCCGAGCGCCTGCAGCGGACGCGTTTCGCGATCTCGCAGGAGGAGCTGCGTCCGTACTTCCCACTGCCGCGCGTGCTCGCGGGCCTGTTCGAGGCGGCCGAGCGGCTCTTCGGTGTGCGGATTCGCGAGCGCGGCGGGGTCCCGGTTTGGCACCCGGACGCGCGCTACTTCGAGATCGAGGATGCCGCCCGCGCCCCGGTCGGCAGTTTCTATCTCGATCCGTACGCGCGTCCCAACAAGCGCAGCGGCGCCTGGATGGACGAATGCGTCGGGCGCGAGAGCCTCGCGGGCGCTGAGGCGCGCCCGGTCGCCTACCTCGTGTGCAATTTCCTGCCGCCGGCGGCCGGACATCCGGCGCTGCTCACGCACGATGATGTGGTCACGCTGTTCCACGAGTTCGGCCACGGACTGCATCATCTGCTCACGCGCGTTCCCTACCCGAGCCTGGCCGGGATCAACGGCGTCGCCTGGGACGCGGTGGAGCTGCCGAGTCAGTTCATGGAGAACTACGCCTGGCACCCGGAGGTCCTCGAGCGCATCGCACGCCACGTGGATACGCAGGCGCCGCTCCCCGCCGCGAAGCTCGCCCAGCTCATCGCCACGCGCAATTTCCATGCGGGGCTGCACATGATGCGCCAGCTCGAGCTCGCGCTCTTTGATTTTCGTCTGCACAGCGAGTACGAGCCCGCGCGCGGCGCGCGCATCGGTGAGATCTTGGCTCAGGTGCGCGCGGAGATGGCCGTCGTGCCGGTGCCGGAGTGGAACCGCTTCGCTCACAGCTTCGGGCACGTCTTCGCCGGCGGCTACGCCGCGGGCTACTACAGCTACAAGTGGGCCGAGGTGCTCGCGGCCGACGCCTTCGCCGCCTTCGAGGATCGTGGAGTCTTCGACCGTGCGACGGCACAGCGCTTCCTCGATGCGATCCTCGCCCGCGGCGGCAGCTGCGATGCGCTCGACGCGTTCGTTGAATTCCGCGGGCGCAAGCCCGACGTGAAGGCGCTCCTCAAGCAGCACGGAATCGCCGCGTGAAGGTCGCGACGTGGAACGTCAACTCGCTTCGCGTGCGCCTGCCCCAGGTGCTCGCATGGCTCGAGGACTCCCCGGTCGATGTGCTCGCGCTGCAGGAGACCAAGCTCGCGGATGCGGAGTTTCCGGCCTCCGAGCTCGAGGCGCTCGGCTACCACGTCGTACACAGCGGGCAGAAGACCTACAACGGCGTGGCACTGATCGCGCGCGAGCCGCTCGATGCGGTCGCGACCGACATCCCGGGATTCGAGGATCCGCATCGGCGCGTGCTCGCCGCGACCATCGGGGGAGTGCGCATCATCGACCTGTACGTGCCGAACGGCCAGGCCGTCGGCTCCGATAAGTATGCATACAAGCTGCGCTGGCTCGCGGCGCTCGAGCCGTGGATCCGGCTTGAGCTCGCGGAGCACCCGCGGCTCATGGTCCTCGGAGACTTCAACGTCGCGCCCGAGGACCGCGACGTGCACGACCCTGCAGCCTGGAGCGGCGCCGTGCTCGTGAGCGAGCCGGAGCGCGCTGCCTTCCGCGCGCTCATCGCCACCGGGCTCATCGACGTGTTCCGCCGCTTCGACCAGCCGCCGCGCTCGTTCAGCTGGTGGGACTACCGCATGCTCGCGTTCCGGCGCAACCACGGCCTGCGAATCGACTTGATCCTCGCCTCCCCGCCACTCGCCGAGCACTGCATCGAATGCCGCATCGACGTCGAGCCGCGACGCGCGGAGCGGCCTTCGGACCACGCTCCGGTCCTCGCCGAATACGAAATATGACGGCTGCGGCCGGCGGACCCTTCCGCAGCCGGAAAAATGTGCGGCGCGTCGCTGCCGCACCGACCCATGCGGGCCTAAACTGGCACCCGCTCCTACGGGGATGGCAAGCGGCTCAAGACCTTACGATGACGAGCGACCGCCGCAACGATTTCGACGTTACCAACACGGTGCAGGTGAGCTCGACGGCGGCCGTCAAAGCGGCGGTGCACGAGCTGTGCCGCGCAACCTGGCCGGATGCCGAGCTCGATCCCCTCGCGCGCGCATTCGATTTCTTCGACCGGCTGTTCGCCGGCAAGGTGCCGGGTTTCTCCGGCGTCGACACGGTCTACCACGACCGTCAGCATACCCTGG
>Ga0335074_10000740_pt1 | contig 45220 bp, 39 predicted proteins | sample Lox_Sample_23_FD_206715 | JGI IMG/M metagenome (GOLD analysis project Ga0335074, IMG submission 206715) | Soil microbial communities from Loxahatchee National Wildlife Refuge, Florida, United States - Lox_Sample_2.3 | ecosystem: Environmental > Terrestrial > Soil > Wetlands | place: USA...
GCGCTGCTCCGGAGAAATGTAGCTGAACACGTGATTCTGCTGCTGATCGGTTCCTCGCATGTGGCATTGGACGCATCAACCGCCGCTTCGTTGCCAACTTTCCGAGTTTTTCAGCAGCCTGCTAGGGAACTGTAGAGGCCCGTTCACGCCACATGAGGCTCTCTGACACGGACGAAATCCAATCGGCCTTCCGGCGCGAGGTAGATGCGCTGCTGAAAGAAGCTGGCGCGACCTTTCCGCTGCTACCGGACGGCACCATCGACGGCAAGGGGCTTTCAGATGTCCTCGGTTCCTTGCAGCCGAACACTCTGCAAGATTTGGGTCTCAGAGCTGAACAGGTGCGTGTGCTAAAAACTCTGGCCCTATTGCTGGCGCAGTGTGGTCGCGTTGAGGCGACCCCCCAAAGCCTAAAACTGTTTGAGCATTTGTTCCACCCAGCGAAGCCAACGACCCCGGCTGTGGCAGAGAGCTACCAGGAGGTTGTCATGGCATTCCAACAGTCCATCGAGCCTGACACGAATGGCCGAAAAGTCGTCTATGCGGTGAGGCAAGCGCCGTGGCCGCCTCCGGGGACGCAACGGATTGACAAAATTTCCTTCACGGAAATAAGGGACGCAGCGACGCCCCTGCGCGAGGATGACGATATTGGGGCACTCCTACACGAGTGCCAAGCCGATACGAATTTTGATTGGTATATCGACGGCAACAGCGACCTGAGAGGACCAATAATCTTTGGAGTTCAGAAACGGTAACGTAACCCTACCTCGCCGCTTTGACGGGGCAGCTATCGACTTGGTGCCGCCGATCCGGCAGTGAGGGGTGAAAGTTCGTACGCCGGTGGCCGGAGTCCGACAAAGATCACCAACTGGAAATCGCCCACGGGAGTGTTCGGGTTCGAGGCATCTCCGAGCGCCACGTCTTTCCACCCGTTGGCTGAGAAAACTGTCATGAGGGCACCGAGCATTCCCGCGCTCAGGAAGGAGTCATTGTTTTTAGACGGGATCAGCGTGACCCCGTGTTGGAAGTCCTTCACTGTCGGGGAAAAGGGATCAACGGGCACCGTCACAGTGACTTTCCAGCCTGCGAGTTCCAAGAGCCATCTTATGGAGCCTTCGGCTTGGAGGACTTCCCCGTCGTCAATGCCCGCGAGTTCGACTTTGGTTCCGGCGAATTGCTTCAAGGCTTTCAAGTTCGGGTCGTCATAGCCATGGATTCCCAAAACTCTAGGTGCCATCGCTTTTTCCAAAGCCAAGTTTTTAGCCTTGAGTTCTTCCGCGTCCCGATTCAGCTCAGCCGCCGCTTTGTTTGCTTCCGCCGCACGTGCGTTTGCCAGACCTACTTCGCGTTGTGTGTCGGCAGCCAACTTCAGTCGCGCTTTCCGTTCGTTCTCTAGCTGAATATTCAGTTTGAGGTTTTCCGCCTGTAGCTGCTGCGCTCGCTCATTTGCCGTACCGCCTTCGGCTATGGCGATGCCTGCGCTATTGTAGGCTGCCGCTACATCGTTTCTGAGTGCCTCCATTATCCTGTCTGTCAACGCGGCCGAGCGAATGAGGGCGGGCACTTCGCCCAACAGACCCAGGAGGAGAACGAATGTTGAAATCTTAGTTGCCGTTGCCTTCCGTGATTTTCCAAAGGCGTTCGTAAATTCCGCGAGTGTCTCACCAAGGACGCCCAGAAAGACAACAATCGTCGCCGCGTAATCCGCGTGCTCCCATAAAGCTAAGGACGATTGAAGACCGGAGATGTCGGTGATCCTTGGCGCTGGAATCAGCATTGTGCCACCTTGAGCCTACGCGATGTCGAAGCCGGGAAGCCCACAACCGCGAACGGCATGATGTCACAGTTCAAGGCATCCCGTGCGCTATCCCCGCGACATTTTGTGCTACCGTTCATGTTACCGATTGACATACTTCAGGTGTCCGGTGTAGGGTACGAAAAGGAAATCAGGGCAGTAAGGGACGACGGAAACACAGGCTTTATCCGCTATCTCCCGCGTTGTCAACCCTCCAGTGGAATGCGAGAGTCTACACCGAAAGAATCGAATCGGGGCAAGCTTTTGGAAAATCAAAACCAGGAATTCGCTGTGGAGAAACGGCGAGTTGCGCGACGCTTTTCAACGCGAGCGAAGGTTGCTGCACGCGGAATCCGAGTCTATGATGAGCTGTTGTGTCCGGTTGCCGGGACGGCGTGGATGGCCGGACATTTGAAATCGGACCTGAAAGGAAATCATGGCGAGCGAAGTAAGCGAAGCGGCGGTGATGGACGCACTGCGCACGGTGATCGACCCTGATCTGCACAAAGATATCGTGTCGCTAAAGATGGCGAAAGTCGTGCAGATTCACGAGGGCGTGGTGAGCCTGCTGGTGACGCTGACGACTCCGGCGGGGCCATCGCGTGACGCCATGGAGAAGGATGTGCGCGCAGCGCTGGAAAATGTGCCCGGCGTAAAGGAAGTGATGCTGCGGTTCCACACATCGGTTCCCGAAGGCCGCCGCCTGCAGGATAAGCCGCCGATCGCCGGCGTAAAAAATATTATCGCCGTCGCCAGCGGCAAGGGCGGCGTGGGAAAAACCACGGTCGCCGTGAACTTGGCGATTGCGCTGAGCAAAATGGGCGCGGCCGTGGGCCTGATGGATGCGGACGTCTATGGCCCGAATGTGCCGCTGATGCTCGGCAGCACCGAACAGCCGAAGGCGCTTGATGAACGCACCATAATTCCCGTGCAGGTTTACGGCGTCAAAATGATTTCGATGGGCCTGCTCAATCCCGGAGACAAACCGCTGGTCTGGCGCGGGCCAATGCTGCACAGCGTGATTCAGCAGTTTCTGCGCAGCGTGCGCTGGGGCCAGCTCGATTACCTGATTGTCGATCTTCCTCCAGGAACAGGCGACGTACAGCTCAGTCTGATTCAAAGCGTGGCGGTGAGCGGCGCAGTCGTCGTAACCACACCGTCGATTGTGGCTCTCGCGGACGTCCGCAAGGCCGTGGAAATGTTCAAGCAGGTCAACGTCGAAATCCTCGGCGTGGTCGAAAATATGAGCTACTTTGCGTGCCCCCATTGCCAGGGGCGCATCGACGTGTTCGGGCATGGCGAGGGCCAGAGCATGGCGAAGGCGTTCGGTGTGCCATTCCTTGGCGAGATCGAAATCGATCCGCAGATTCGCATCGGCGGCGATACCGGGAAGCCGGTTGCGTCGCTCGGCAAAGATGCTCCGGGCGCGAAAAGCATGTACGCGATGGCAAGCAACGTGGCCGCGCGAATTTCCGTGGTAAATTTGTCGGTAGCCGCGCCGGTGGTCGAGATTTTGTAGCCTTGGGCGCAAGTCTTTCGGCGAAGTAATCGCACTGTATCAGCCAGCAAACTACGGGAGAGAGCTACGCACATGAGCGAACCGGTCCGAGTCAGCAAGCAAAACGAAATTGCCGTGATCACCATCGATAATCCGCCGGTCAACGCCATTAGCCCCGCCGTCCAAGACGGAATAACCAGCGCAATCGCGCAGATTAACGGCGACGCGACCGTGAAAGCGGCCGTGCTGATCGGTGCGGGGCGGACGTTCATTGCTGGCGCGGACATTAATGAGTTCGTGAAAATGACGTCGGGCAAGACTAAGCGCACGAATTTTCTTCCGGTGCTGCTGCAGATGGAAGATTGCCGCGTCCCGGTGATCGTCGCGATTCATGGTAACGCGCTCGGCGGCGGCCTCGAAATCGCGATGGCTTGCCACTATCGCGTAGCTTCTCCGGACGCGCGCGTGGGCCAGCCGGAAGTGAATCTTGGAATCATCCCTGGCGCAGGCGGGACGCAGCGTTTGCCGCGGCTTGCGGGCGTGGCCAAAGCGGTTGAGATGTGTACGGTGGGCAAGCCCATCAAGGCACCGGAAGCGTTGCAGGCTGGAATTATCGACAAGCTGATCGAAGGCGATTTGCTTGCCGGAGCCGTCGCGTTTGCGCGCCAAGTGGCCGGCCAACCTCTGCCGAAAACGCGCGAACGCAACGAAAAACTCGGAAACGCGCAGGAAAACTCTCCGATTTTCGCCGCCGCGCGAGACACTGTACGCAAAAAGCAGCGCGGATTGCCCGCGCCACTGGCGGCCATCGATGCGATTGAAGCGGCAACCAAAATGCCATTCGATCAAGGCTGCGAGGAGGAAGCGCGGCTTTTCGATCAGTGCCTGTACTCCGAGCAGTCCAAGGCGCTGATTCACGTGTTTTTCGCCGAGCGCGAAGTGAGCAAAATTCCGGATGTGCCAAAGGAAACGCCCGTGTTGCCCGTCAATTCCGTAGTAATTGTCGGCGCGGGAACCATGGGCGCGGCGATTACCATGGTCTTCGTGAACGCGGGCATTCCGGTGATCATCAAAGATGCCGATCAAGCGGCGATCGATCGCGGCCTCGCGAACATTCAGAAAAATTACGCGATTTCCGTGCAGCGCGGTCGCTTTACGCAGCAATTTGTCGACGAGCGCATGAAGCTGATCACGCCAACTCTGCGTTACGAGAGTTTCCGTGACGCCGATCTGGTGATCGAAGCGGTCTTCGAAAACCTGGCGCTAAAAAAGGAAATTTTTAAGGAGTTAAACAGCGCCTGCAAGCCGGGCGCGATCCTGGCCAGCAATACGTCCACGCTCGATCTGGACGAAATTGCGGCCACCACCACGCGGCCCGAAAGCGTGATCGGCACTCATTTCTTCAGCCCGGCGAACGTGATGCGGCTGCTTGAACTCGTGCATGGAAAGCGCACCAGCAAGGAAGCAATCGCCACGTGCATGCAGCTATCCAAAAAAATCGGCAAGGTGGCCGTGCTGGTGAAAAATGGCTGGGGCTTTGCGGGCAACCGCATGTTCATGCCGTATCTCACCGAATCGCAATTCCTCGTCGAGGAAGGCGCGGCGCCGGAGGAAGTTGACGCGGCGCTCACAACGTGGGGCATGGCTATGGGGCCGCTGGCGGTCAGCGATCTGGGCGGGCTCGATGTGGCCTACCTCGTTCGGCAGGAGCGTCGTCACGCGCTGAAGCCGGGACAGCGCGAAACGTTTGTGGAAGCAAAGCTTGTCGAGATGGGCCGTCGCGGGCAAAAAAGTGCCGCTGGCTGGTACAAATACGGCGAGGACCGGCGCGCCGCGACCGATCCGGAAGTGACGGCGCTGGTGCGCAAGTGGTCAGTCGAGGCGGGCGTTCCGCAGCGCAAGATTTCCGCCGATGAAATCGTCGACCGCTGCGTTTATCGGCTGGTGAATGAAGGAGCGCAGATTCTCGACGATGGAATCGCGCTGCGCGCCGGCGATCTCGACACGATTTACGTCAACGGCTACGGATTCCCGGCGTTTCGCGGCGGCCCGATGTGGTACGCCGATTCGGTCGGGCTCAAAAAAGTTTACGAGCGCGTGCGCGAATTTCATCAGCAGCATGGCGGCATTTGGCAGCCCGCGCCACTGCTGAAACAATTGGCGGAAACGGGCAAAACTTTCGCCGAATTTCAGCGCGAGGCCGCACACGCCGGCGATTAGCCGAAATCAGAATGTCCGTGACGAGCGATTGACGGCAGGCTTGTATGCAAGTCCCGGCCGGCGTCAAGGCTTCCAGGCTTGCGAATAATTTTACGAAAAGCTTCACCGTTTCCACGGATGCTGCTCATTCGCGGTTCTTTCTGTCTCGGGCGACCTCGAAGTTTTTTCGATGTGAAACCATCGAAATTCGATGTTGCACTCACAATGAATTATAGTGTATACACTCGCGAACGGAAGGCACCCAAACCAGAAATGGACGGTGACCACCCCGGACGCCCGGAAGAAGGCCCACCCCCATCTTCCGGGCTTCGATTTTTTTATGCTCCCAACTCCTCGCTGTTTCACCCGTCGAAGCTTCAGCCTAGATGAACGCAACTTCATCAAACCTACTGTTTCTGCCCGGCCTGGCGTGCGATGCCGCGGTTTGGGCGCCTCAGACCGAGCATTTTTCGACGATCACGACAGTGCGAATTGCGGATTACGCGGCAAGCGATTCGCTGCAAGAGATGGCGCGAGTGGCAGTTCGAGGCGCTCCCGAGCAATTCGCGATTGTCGCGCATTCGATGGGCGGCCGCGTGGCGTTCGAGATTGTGCGGAGTGCGGCTGAGCGGGTGACGGGACTCGCGCTGCTGGATACAGCCTACCGTCCGCGAGCAGCCGGAGGAGCGGGCGAGCGCGAACGCGCGGAGCGCATGGCTCTCGTTCAAATTGCCGAAACTCAGGGCATGCGCGCGATGGGCCGCGAATGGCTGCCGAGGATGGTCCATCCCGACCGGCTTGCGGACGGAGCCTTGATCAATTCAATTCTGGAAATGCTTGAACACAAGACCCCTCAAATTTTCCGGGCGCAGGTCACGGCGCTCCTGAACCGGCCGGACGCCACGCCGATCTTGGCGGCAATTCGCTGTCCGACTCTTGTTCTATGCGGCCGCCAAGATGCGTGGAGCCCTGTTGCGCAGCACGAAGAAATCGCGGCGCAAATTCTCGGCAGCGAGCTCGCGATCGTCGAGCGCTGCGGACATATGGCTCCCATAGAGCGGCCCCGCGAAGTGACTGCCGCGCTGTACAAGTGGTTCTCGGAATTGTAAGGGCGGACTCGGACGCGATTGGCTTTCGGGCACGAACTATAGGGCTGAGGTTGTTGTCTGTGTCGCTGGCGGTGCTTTCACTGATTCTTGGTGTTGTCTCGGCTCGCGAATATTTCTTGTCGCCGGTACGTTTTGTGTATACGATTGCACACATTATGGCACAGAAGTGTGTGTGGCGGCGCGTGTGCGCGTGAGTTTCCCGCTCAGCGATGCCAGCGACTGCGATATTCATACCGCGGTGCCCGACACGCAGGATTTGACGCCATATCTCGATGAATATGGGCGCGAAATGTGCGTCTCGCGCGACCTTGCGGACACCTGCCGCGTGACGGCGGACGACGATTACGTAGCGGCGCAGACGTGATTTCGAGTCTGCGCGCGCGATCTGTACAGAGCGATTGGCACTTTTTCAATTTAAAGGAGACGAACCTGTGGGCAAGAGCTTAGAAGATATGGTGCAGGCGGCGGGGAATCCGGCAAAAATGCTGCGAAATTCGCAATCCGGTGCGCACGTGTACCCGGTGGTGAAAAGCGAGTATTCCAATTGGCGGAACGAACAGCGCGCTTGGCAGCAGAGCTGCGTGCTATTCAACCAGTCCTACCACATGACGGACATGTACGTGAAAGGGCCCGATGGGCTAAAGCTGCTTTCTGATCTGGGCGTGAATAGTTTCAAAGGGTTCGTGCCCGACAAGGCCAAGCAGTTTGTTGCCTGCAACTACGATGGCTACGTGATCGGCGACGTAATTCTGTTTTATCTGGAAAAGGATCTGTTCAACTTGGTGGGTCGTCCTCCCATTCACAATTGGGTTCAATTCCACGCGCAGAAGGGCGGCTATAAGGTCGAGCTCGAACGCGACGAGCGCTCCGCGGCGCGGCCGGGCGGCGATACCACCCGCAAGGTATACCGGTTCCAGGTGCAGGGACCGAACGCCATGAAATTGATCGAGAAGGTGTTGGGCAAGCCCGCGCCGGATCTGAAGTTCTTCAATATGGCTAGCGTGACGATCGCCGGGAAGCAGGTAAAGGCCCTGCGGCACGGCATGGTGGGCCAGCCGGGATGGGAAATCTTTGGGCCGTGGGCGGACGGTGAGACAGTGAAAGAAGCCATCGTCGAAGCTGGTAAAGAATTCGGGCTGCATCTGGTGGGCGCTCGCGCGTATTCCTCCAACACGCTGGAATCGGGTTGGATTCCGTCTCCGATGCCCGCCGTCTACAGCGGCGAAAAAATGAAAGAATACCGGCAATGGTTGCCGGCCAATGGTTTCGAAGCCGTCTCTTCGCTGGGTGGCAGCTTCTATTCGGACAACGTCGAAGACTACTACCTGACGCCATACGATCTGGGTTACGGCTACATCGTGAAATTCGATCACGATTTCATCGGCCGCGCAGCCCTCGAAAAAGTCGCTGCGAATCCGCCACGCCAGAAAGTGACTCTGGCGCTTAACAATGAGGACGTGACCGCGGCAATTTCGACTATGTTCAAAAAGACCGGCCGCGCGAAGTATTTCGACTTCCCGTCGGCGGTCTATTCCACCACGCCGTACGACAAAGTGTTGCGCGACGGCAAGACCGTGGGAATTTCCACGTGGGTCGGCTACAGCTCTAACGAAGGCAAGATGCTCACGCTGGCCATTGTCGATAAGGAATTCGCGGTGCCGGGCACTGAAGTGACGTTCGTGTGGGGCGAAGAAGGCGGCGGGTCGTCGAAGCCGACCGTCGAGCCTCACGTGCAAACGCAAATCCGCGCGGTCGTTAGCCCAGTCCCTTATTCCGAAGTAGCGCGCGAACACTACCGGCCGCAAAAGACCGAATCAGTTCGATAACATCGCGAGGGCTTTCTCGAAAGCGGCGAACATTCTTTGTTCGCCGCTTTTCTTTTTCCCCAGCCGACCGCTAGGCCCGGACGGCAGTACGTTTCTAAAATGTGCCTCTGTTCTTTCATTGCTGTGCATCCGCCACGTTCGCGCAGCATGCACCGAAAATTAAAATCATCGATCCCGGGCATCGAAAAGTTGTATTGTGCATCGCGGGATCTACGGATTAGTCTGGATCGGACTCCAGCAAATCACATGAAATGTCGGTGAGTTCGCGCGCATTGGTCGGCGCCGGGTAGTGTCAATATTCAGATCGGGCGAGGGATGGAATCAGGTATGCAGAACATGATCCTCAAGGCGCCAGTCAGCCCAGGCGACCAGCTCGATCACTACCGTATCGATTCGATGATCGCCAGCGGATCAACTGTGGCCACCTTCCGGGGCACCGACATGCGGACCGGCCGCGCCGTGGCTATCAAAGTCCCGCATCCGGAAATGGAGACGGATCTAGCGTTTCTCGACCGCCTCCGTCGCGAAGAAGAGATCGATGAAAATCTGACCCACCCGGGCCTTCTTAAGGGAATTAAAGACGAGCACCGCAGCCGCTTTTATATCGTCACGGAATGGTTCGATGGCCGCACGTTGCGCCAGATACTCAACGAAGAAAAGAAGCTTTCGCCTGAGGAAGCAGTTCGGCTCGCGCTGAAGATCTGCGAAGTTCTCGATTACATCCACGCCCACGGAATCGTCCATCGCAATTTGCGGCCGGAACATATCTTGGTGGGCGCTGATGATCAGCTAAAACTCACTGGATTCGAACTCGCCGCGAAAGAAGGCGCTCCGCGGCTGACCTTCACCAGTATCGCCCAATTAGTAGGCTCGTCAGCGTACATTTCGCCCGAGGAATTGACCGGAAGGCGCGGCGATCCCCGCAGCGACATCTACTCGCTGGGCGTTATTCTGTACGAGATGGTCACCGGCGCAACGCCCTTTCCCGGAAACGATCCGTACGACCGCCTGCGCAAACATCCCGTCCCGCCGCGCGAGATCGAGCCGGCTGTCACCCCGCAATTACAGGAAGTGATTTACCGCGCGCTCGAGCGGGAGCACAAGAATCGCTACGCGAACGCGCACGATTTTGCCCGCGACCTTTCGCATCTGGACAAAGTTGGCATTGCCGACCGCGCCGAACTGCGCGACTGGAAAAAAGATCGCGAATCCGAGGCCAAGCGAATCCTCTTGTATACGGCCTTAGCGCTGATTCCACTCCTGATTTTTGGCCTCCTGATCTATTTTTCGCGGCGTTAGCGTCCCCGTTGCCTATTCGCTTCCTGCCAGTCGGCAAGTTTCCAACCCGCGAAATCGAAGCGAACGGTTTCGCGGAGCGCCTTCCGGCCCGCTGTTGGGAAATCAATCGCCCGGATAGAAACTCCAGATTGGACTGCCGATGGGGCCTTTGCTACCCTTCTGCTGTGTGCGCGTATGCTTACAAACGGAGTTTTTGCTGGAGCCGCAGCGCGGCCAAATAGCGACCTTCGGCAAAGCCAGGTTTCTGCGCGAACGAATCCAGCGCGGCTTCGCGTGTCGCGGCATCTGATCGCGCGTTACTCTGCGGCGTTGGCGTTTGTCGGCGTGGCCCTGGGCGCGAGCCTTCCTCTCCAGCGATTATTCCCCTATCCATTTTTGTTTCTATTTTTCGCGGCCGTGATGGCGGCCGCATGGTTCGGAGGCGCCGGGCCCGGGCTATTCTCCGTTTTACTTTCGACGCTCGCGGTTGACTACTTCTTCGTCCCTCCGTTTCATTCCCTGGTCATTAATGCGACAGACATGTCGTACTTCGTGTCATTTGTGGCCTGCGCGCTAGTGGCCGGCTGGGTAAGTGCCGCCAAAAAGCGCGATGCCGAGGCCCTGCGCGACGCCCGGGATCAGCTCGAAATTCGCGTGGCTGATCGCACCGCCGAGCTTGCCAATAGCATCGCCGAACGTGAGCGCGCGCAAGAAGCCCTCATACAGGCGCAGTCCGACCTCGCTCACCTCTCGCAAGTGTCGGCCATGGGCGAGTTGACCGCCTCGATCGCCCACGAAGTGAATCAGCCTCTCACCGCCGTGGTGAACTACGGAAACGCCTGTCTGGAATGGCTCTCCGCCGATCCGCCCAACCTCGGAGAAGCTCGGCTCGCGGCGGAAACGATCGTGAAAGATGGCACGCGTGCAGCAGCCGTCCTCCAGCGCATCCGCGCTCTCTTCAAAAAGCAACCCCGTACAACCGAATGGATGGATGTGAACGCCGTCATTCAGGAACTTATCGCGCTGCTGCAGCATGAAGTTTCCAAACAACACGTTTCCGTGCGGACTGAACTCAGCTCCGATTTGCCGCGGGTCAAAGCCGACCGTGTCCAGTTGCAGCAAGTTTTGCTGAACTTGATTGTGAATGCGATTGATGCCACTGGTGGCGTCACGGACCGAAGCAGGGAAATTATGCTCCGATCCCGGCGCGACGGCTCCTCCGGAATTCGCATAGCAGTCGAAGATAACGGCGGCGGTTTCAGCTCCGACTTGGCCGAGAAAATCTTCGATGCGTTTTTCACTACCAAGCCGCATGGAACGGGTATGGGTTTGTCGATCAGCCGCTCGCTGATCGAATCCCATCAAGGGCGCTTGTGGGCCGAGCTTCGCCCTGAAGGCGGAGCCGCATTTCAAATTGCTTTGCCGGTCGAGGCTCGATCGTGATCGCCGCCGAAATTCACTCCGCTGTTTTCATCGTCGACGACGACGCGTCGATCCGGGATTCGGTGCGCAGCCTGCTCAATTCGCTCGGATTTCACGCCGAGGCGTTCGGCTCCACCGAAGACTTCATGAAAGCGAAGCGGCTGGATGTTCCCAGCTGCTTGGTTCTCGACGTAAAACTGCCGGGCATGAACGGATTGGACTTTCAAAATGAAATGGAAAACGCCGGCGTGAGTATACCCGTAATTTTTATCACCGCTCATGGCGATATTCCCATGACCTTGCGAGCCATGAAGGCGGGTGCCGTCGAATTTCTGGCCAAGCCGTTCCAGAAGGAAGATCTCCTCGCCGCCATCGAGCAGGCGCTGGCTCGCGACCGTTCGCGAAGGGAAGAGCAGGAGCAGGTGAACGCCTTCCAGTCGCGTATCGATCGTCTGGCAAGCAAGGAGCGCGAAATTTCGTTCGATATCGCAGTGCTCAATAAAATGGCCAGCCGCCTTTCGGCTGCCGATGCACTAAATCAAGTGCTGAACGAAGTGGTCGAGTTCGTCGCCAGCGTCGTGGAGTGCGACTCGTGCATGATCTACGTGGTGGAAGCCGATGAACTTGTCCTGCGCGCGTCGAAAAACCCCCACCCTGAGATCATCGGCCGCCTGAAAATCCCAATGGGGCAGGGAATTACCGGCTGGGTTGCGGAACACCGCAGGCCCGTCGCCGTAGGAAAGAGCGCCTTTGAAGACTCGCGGTTCAAGCTATTCAGCGAGCTGCCGGAAGATCGCTTCGAGGCTTTTTTGTCCGTGCCGCTGGCTAGCGGCGGCAGGCTCGTGGGCGTAATCAACGTGCAGAGCCGCGCGCCACATGTTTACACGCAACGCGAGATTGGCTTGGTTTCAGCCATCGGCTTTCTGGTGGGCGCTGAGGTCGAGCGCGCCCGCCTCGAATCGGAAAACTCCGAGTTGTCCGACAGGCTGGAAGCCCGCAAAATCGTCGAGCGCGCCAAGGGAATTCTGCAACGCGAATTGAAGATCAGCGAGACCGAAGCCTACCGCATCCTGCAGCGCGAAAGCCAGCAGCGGCGCAAATTGATGAAGGAAATAGCCGAATCCGTGATCTTAAACGACGAATTGAAGCGCTCCTCGCGCTGATCATCTCCTTTTCAGGTTTCTCACGCCCGCCCGAATCGAATCACTGCGATTGAAAACTTGGATTTGACTCTCTGGTCATTCGACTGCAAACTGCGCTTGAAAACGACGACGCTATTCAGTCGCTTTCACCCTGCTTCGACAACGAAGAAGGGTTTCCCAATCAGCCCTCGCTGATCTGAGTTTTTCTCGGACACGACGCCGTGTCCAACTAATTGCAACATCTAGCTCGATGAAGAGCGTCTTTCGCGTGTCGTTCCGCACGTAATTTTGCGGACCGTTCTGTCGGCGCAAAGAGATAGCTATTGGTGCGCCCGTCGGTCCCAGTCGGTCTTGGTGTCGAGTTGTAACGGCGAAGTGTCCGGCGCAAAGGCCGGGCGTGTTTAGGTCAGACATTCACGCATTCAGGAGTGAGACATATGAACGAAAGAACAGTCCTAATCGAACTGTTGCTGGCGGGCTTCTTTGCCATCGCCTGCCTGCGCGCGCAGATGCCCGTCGATCGCGACAAGAAACTTACCGATTTCTTTCGCCTCAGCGGCCGCATGGAGCGCTTGCGCCGCTCGCGTTGGCAGTGGTTCGGCATGATCGCTTTTATGCTCGTGCTGCGCCTGCAGCAGCAGCTGCCGCTCGTTTTGGAGCTCATGGTGACTTTGGAATTCGGCCTGTTCATGGCTATCCCGAAATCTTCCGCGGCGGAGGCTCGCGCGCGCATTCAATGAGGATGAAAACAATCGTGGAACTCGGCGCTTTCGTTCGCCAGGTGAGGATTCAGATGAAGTACGGCGAACTTTCTCGCGCTCCGCTTGGCCTGCTCCGAATTGAGGTCAGCAATGGCGAGGTCGAGTGCGATTGGATGGCGCGCCTCCCCGATGCTTTCGATTCGTCGCTGCCGCGGAATCGCGGCAGCCAATTGGAATCCGAGCAGGCGCTGCGCGACGCCATGGCGATCAGCCAATTGCTTTTCGAAGCCTTGCCGAAGGTTCACGAAGCGGAATTGCGTGCCTTCCGTCAGTCGGCGCGAGAGCCGCCCGATCTGGTCATCACCGGCAGGCTTCGTCGGGAGGCTCCACCGGTTCTTCGGGTGCCTTCGTTGGCGATGCGAGCCAAGCTCTACGGCTTTCATTTTTGGCTTGACGACGGCGTTTTGGCGCCGCTGGAAGTTGAGTACGAGCACCGCAGTTTGCGGTCCTTGAACAGTTTTTCACGCAAGGGTGACCCAACAAGGGTCTAGGAGGGAGTAGTTATGGCGGCAAATAAATCACAAGGCAGCTTTTACGCCTTGTTTTTGGTGGCGGCCACTGTTCTGTGCGCCGGCATTTTCGAGTGGTCGGGAGGCTTGGGCAAACTCTTGTTCGTGGTCGGGGCGCTCGGCCTGATCGCGAGTCTTCTCGGAATGCTCAAAATCAAGCCTCTGGAGGGCAGGACCGCGCTGAAACCTAGCTCCATGGTCATGAAGCTGATCGGCGCGTTTGTGGTGGCTTTTGGCTGGTTCATCACTCTGTTCGGCATGCATCTCACCCCGAGCGTCGGCGGACGCATGGTTCTCGCTTTGCTCGGAATCGCCGTCAGCTTGTTTGGGATCATCGTGGTTTTGCCCGCGGCTTTCAACAAGAACGCGGTTTGGAAGACCTGAAATCGCCGGCCTTTCAGCGGCGGCCAAAACTATTTAATGGAGCGCACATGAAGAAGCTTATTCGTGGAAGTTGTTGGACCCTTTGTATCGTTCTCGCGTGTCTTGCGATCGGCGTCGGCGCCCACGCGCAAGCACCCGCGGCGGTACCAGCCGACGCGGAACTCAAGTCCGCGCTGGCCAAAGCGCCGTCGACGGCCGATCTGGCCAAAGGCGATCCCGGCGGCACGATTACCGGCACGATGAATGACGTTCCGGTGGCCGATTCGAAAGTCGGCCCCACCGTCGCTGACGTGGGCACTCAAGTGGGCCAGAACAAGATCGCTATCAACTTCGTCTGGACCCTGATTACCGGTTACCTGGTCATGTTCATGCAAGCGGGCTTCGCTATGGTGGAGTCGGGCCTTTGCCGCGTGAAAAATGCCAACCACACGTACATGATGAATTTCATGGTGTACGCCTGCGGGTTGTTCGCCTACTGGTTATGCGGGTTCGCCATACAACAAGGAGGTTCAGCCGGAAACGGAAACTTAGGTGGCTTAAATCCGCTCACTTCCGAGCACACCTGGACGTTTTTCGGCAAAACCTGGGGCCTTTTCGGAGGAACCGGATTCTTTCTCTCCGGCCACACCTATGACGTCGGCGTGATGGTCCTCTTCCTCTTCGAAATGGTGTTCATGGACACCGCCCTCACGATCGTCACCGGAGCATGCGCCGAACGCTGGAAATTCCTGGCGTTCTGCGTTTCCTCCACGATCATGGGTGCCCTCACCTATCCGATCTACGCCAACTGGGCCTGGGGCGGCGGCTGGCTCTCTCAGCTCGGCGCTAACAATCAACTCGGGCACGGCTACTGCGATTTTGCCGGATCGGGCGTGGTGCACGCGGTCGGCGGAATCACCGCTCTCGCCGTTTCCATGATCGTTGGGCCGCGCATCGGCAAGTTCAATCGCGACGGCTCCAGCAACCCAATCATCGGCCACGACATTTCGGCCGTCCTGATCGGCTGCTTCATCCTGGCCTTCGGCTGGTTCGGGTTCAATCCCGGTAGCACGCTCGGCGCTTCCGCGGCTGGCAACCTCCGAATCGGCACCATCGCTGTGGATACCATGCTCGCCGGCTGCACAGGAACCTTCGGCGCCATGCTCTACATGTGGATGAAAAATGGCAAAGTGGACGCCTCCATGTGCGGCAACGGCCTTCTCGCCGGTCTGGTGGCCATCACCGCACCCAGCGGCTTCGTCAGCACCGTCGGCGCCTGCATAATCGGCGTCGTCGCGGGCTTGCTCGTTTGCTTGAGCGTCGCTTTCATCGAGAACGTGATGAAAGTGGACGATCCGGTCGGCGCGGTTTCCGTTCACGGCACATGCGGATTGTGGGGTGTGCTTTCGGTCGGCTTGCTTGCTGACGGCACCAGCAACTACGGTGGCGCGTGGAACGGCGTCGCTGGCTCTGTCACCGGGCTCTTCTACGGTGATGCCAGCCAGCTCGTCGCACAACTGGTCGGCATTTCCACTTTGATCGGCTTCGTCTTTACCTTCAGCTTCCTGGTGAACCTGGTGGTCGACGCATTTGTCGGCCAGCGCGTTTCCGTGGAAACCGAAATCGCCGGTCTGGACCTGCCGGAAATGGGACAGCTCGGCTACCCCGAGTTTGTCTTCAAGCCGGAGCCTGACGTTCTGCTCAACGCGGAAAAGGGCTACGCGATGGCTTAGTTCGAGTTAGCTGTGCACCCCTGGTCGGCAGGGCGCGCCTCGGCCACGCGCCTTGCCTTCCCGGGATGTCTACAACAAACAAGCTTCTGATTCAAAAATCACTGGCCGCAGGATAGGCAGGATAGAAAGACATGAACACCGCAATCATTCCGACGAGCGATTCGATCAAAACTCAGTCCAACGCATCAGCTCCGCTTTCCATGGCATTCGTGCCGCGCAGCGCACAGCAAAACTTGCTGCGAATGTTCGCCGATCCCCGAGTGCTTTCGAAAGAAGAAATCGCGCAGCTCGTCGAACAACTCGGAGACTGCGTCGACCAAAACCCGGAAATTTCCGACCTTCGCGTCATCCACGGGATGGCTCTTTGCGTGAATCTCGACGCGCAGGAAGCCATGGAAGAGCTCGGCGAAGCTGTGCGCTTGAATCCCAATAGCTACATCGCTCACCTGAAGATGGGTGAACTCTGGATGCGTCTAAGAGTCATGCCCAAGGCGGAGCACCATACCCATCAAGCCGCCCATCTGGCGCAAACGATGGCGCAATCGGATCTGGCTCGTCGGCAGGCCGCAACTATTCGTACCATGTTGCAGAACGGCATCGAACGTCCCGGATTCACGCACAAAACCTGGCTTTCGTTTTCGCGGCTGCGCCGCCTGTTCACCCGTCGTCGCCAAGAGGAACTTGCACCTATCGAAGCACAATAAATAGACGATGCAACCGGCCCTTCAACTTGCCCTACTTCTGGCCATTCTGCTGCCGTGTGTAAAGCTGGCGGCATCGCTCTGCACCCGCTTCGGCATTCCCCCCATCCTTGGTGAACTCCTCGTCGGCGTCGCTTTCGGCCCGGGCTTGCTTGGCTTGCTGCATTGGCCGTTTTTTCATGGCCCGCAAGCCACTGACACGCTCATGCTCCTGGCGCAAATCGGCGGATACGTGCTCATGTTCATCGCCGGCCTCGAGACGGACATCGAGCGCATGCAGGAAGCCAGCATCACTGCATTTTTCGTCGCGCTGTCGGGAGTGATCTGGCCGTTTTTGCTGGGCGCCGGCGTGGCGCATTTGCTGGGGCTTTCCTGGACGGTCTCGTGTTTCCTGGGCGGCGCGCTCACCGCTACCAGCGTTTCCATCTCCGCGCGCACGTTAATGGACGCCGGGAAAATGTCGTCGCCTGAGGCCACCGTGATTCTCGGCGCAGCCGTGATCGACGACGTGATGGGCCTGTTCGTTCTCGCCATTCTCGCCGCCTCAACCACCTCTTCGCACGACGAAGTCTTCGGCGTGGCGCCCAACGCCAGCCTTTGGCTGCGCGACCGCTTTCCGCTCGCTGCCGCCCATCCGCTGATCGTGCAGTTGTCAGCCATCAGCGTGTGCGTCGCCATCTATTTCGTCATTGGCTACGCTGCTGCCAAGCGTTGGCTTAATCCGCTAGTTCTTCAGCTCAGAAAGCTCACCGCCAATGAAGCGGTTCCCAGCTGCGTGTTCGCGCTCGTCCTGCTCTACGCCGTTTCCGCCGAATGGTTCGGCAGCGTCGCCGGAATCACCGGCGCGTATTTGCTCGGCTACGTGTTCGCGGGCTCGGAGCTGAAAGGCGATGTGGAGCGCAGCTTTTACGCCATCGGGCATGGGCTGCTGATCCCGCTCTTCTTCATTTCCTTGGGAATTTCCAGCGACTATCGCGCCTTGGAAGGCCACTGGGGCCTGATGTTTCTGATCCTTCTTGTTGCCGTGATCGGAAAGCTTTTCGGATGCGGCATTGCCGCGCTCGGCTCCGGCATGGACTGGGTGCGCAGTCTCCGCGTCGGCTTTGGCATGATGTCCCGCGGAGAGGTTGGCTTGATCGTCACGGCCATGGGAGCGAGTTCCGGGATTTTCGGCCGTCCTGAAATTGCGGTCATGGTCGCCGTAGTTTTGCTCACCACTCTGCTTACTCCCGTCGCGCTGCGCGGCGCCTACGCGCTAAAGTCCCCTCAGGATATCGAGGAGGGTCTCGCCGACAACGGACCGAACGACGCGCCGCAAAAAGAAATCTCGATGTCCGTTGGCGTGGATCCCAACTCGCCAGACGCCTCCAACGACAATTCCAGCTTCAGCGTAGCTGCTGAGCCAACTTAGACGTTCGCGTAAACAAGCCTTGGTTGTGCGGGTCGCACCTCCAGACTCTGTGCTCCCGGAGAGCAAGCGATTTCACTTTTCGATCAAATCGGCGGAGTAGATGCGATACCCGTACAACATTGCGCGGCCGTCGCTGATGTGCCAAATAAATTGCTCCGTTCCCGATCCCCCGGAGAACGTCGTGTTGTACGTGAGAGTGACGGTTGTCCCCTGGCCGGCATACCAGGCAGCAGCATATGTGCGCATGTCTGCGTTGCGCACCGTTCCAAGCTTGTGATGGATGGCAGCCAGCAGCTTCGTGAAATCCGTCGCTGTCGTAATGGTGCGTAGCTTAGGGTCGGCAGCCTGATAGAGCGCTGAATAATCGCCGGCATCAAGCTGGGAATGGAATTCACCAACGGCCTGCTTGGCTGCGGCCACGTCCTTCGTGGCCGAACCGCATGAGCACGCGGACAACAACACAAGCGTAACGAACCCCGCAAACCCAAGATTGCGCGCGTTCGAATTCCTCGATGCCGATGTCATCGTCATGCCTCCAGCTTCAGTCTGAGTGCGGAAGTCATAGTGTACCGCCTGCGCGAAGCCGCTGGACTTATCTGAAATTATATGTATTTAAATGGAAAATATCGGGCGGTGGATAGCGGCACGATGAGTTCACATACGCAGTCGCGCTTGAACTCCTCCTCCGTCTGAATTAATGTTCTGGTCGCAGTAACGCCAGGGCCGATATGCGATATTCAGTGTTGAAAAGAATCCTTTGGGTTAGCGTTTTTCTCGGTTACTTTAGCCTTCCCGCCGGGGCGCAATCGAAGCGCCCGAAGCCATCTCCCGAACAACAGGCTTGCGAGAAAACTGCCAAAGAGTACTTCGACAGTCTGCACCTAAAAGGCGGCAGCCTTTTCGGCGCGCATTACGACCCGCTTTCGCAGGCCTGCGAAGCGGAATACGTGGTCATTGCCGATGGAGTCACGCAACTTTCGATTGACGACGCCGTCAGACGCGAAAGCCTCGCCATGTACCGCGCCTCGGAGAAAACCGGCGATGTGACCAAATGCTACGTGCTCTCCACACGCTGCCAATCCGAAGGCGTCTTCCTCGATCTTTCTGCAAAAGTGTTCCGCTGGGTCACGTTCTAAATCATCTCAACTCGCCGCGTGGCTGCTTTTCCATCGGCGTATTGCACGTCGAAGTTCGCCGAATCGCCAGAATGCGACCGACGAGATAAACCATATCCCGAGTGCCGCAAGCAAAGTCCCCGCGGCATTCCATACTGGCAAAAACTTCCATACGAACGCACCAAAACCCATCAGCCCGATACTGCCCCACGCCGCGCCCCGCGCGTCTAGCGCCGATAACAGCCGGCCCCGGCGCGTATTCGGAGTTCCCGCAGCCAGCTCTTCTCTGGTGTTTTTCGATCAATGTCGAAGAGGCCGGGAAAATTGCCGGGAACGCCAGAAAAAGGCCGCCAAATACAGGTCCGTACTCCTTCGCGAAAAAACCCGTCAGTACGGTAACCGCGCCGCCAAACAAAAATCGAATGCCGTAGTCGGTCCACGAGGTTTTTCTGATTTTGGAAACTCTCAGCCGGATTCTCATCAGCGCTTACCGCAAAACCCCGGCCCAGATACCGATCGCACACGCCAGCCAGACTAGGACGGCCGACGCTGCCGCCTTCAGCGAGTGAACGCGATATTTCCCCATCAGCCGCAAATTCACGCAGGAATAAAGGAAAAAAGCGAAACCTCCCGCCACCATCGAGCGCGCCTCGATCGCTGCGTATGGCTTGCCTCGCGTGACGATCGTCAGGCTCAGCGTCGCCAGCGCCACGGACGGCGCCGCTCCAAATATTCCCGCGAAGCTCTTCGGGTCGAGCGCGTCCCCAACGACCGCAAATATCGACACCAGCACCCCGCCCGCCACAAACCGGATCGCATTTTCCATCGCACCTCGGCCTCAGCACGAAATAACGAGATCCCCCGTGCTTCGAAATACCAGCTTGGGCGTTGCCGGTCGCGCCTCATCCTGAGTCGTTGTCCGCCACCACCTGTGCGTGGCCCAAGAAGGCCACCAGCGACACGCCTCCTACGATGTTGCCAAAAAGCGTCGGCAGGAAGAACTGCATGAAATACTCGTGCCAGGTGGTCGCTCCGCGCACCACCAGGAACAGCATCTTCACCGATCCGGCGATGACGTGATTAAACCCGCCGAGCCCGATGATATAAGTGATGATGATAATGATGCTGACCTTCGCCGATTCCGCCGCCGGGAGCAGCCACACCATCAGCGCGATCAGCCAGCCCGCGAATATCGCGCGTACGAAGATCACCGCCCATCCGCCTTGCGCGCCGCCTTGGCTCACGTCCAACATCACTTGATAGATGTGCGGCGAGAAAATTGGAATCCGCGCCACGGTGACAGCGAATAAATACGCCCCGGCCAAATTCGCGACCAGCACGATTCCCCAAAGCCGCAGCACTCCCGTCGCCGTCTTCGCATCGCGGCTTGAAAACAGCGGGAGCACCGCCGTCAGTGTCGTCTCCGTGAAGAGCTGCTGCCGCCCCAGCACTACGATCAGAAATCCAACACTGTATCCGAGCTTGGATACGAGGGGCGACCACGCCGCTCTTGGGAGAGACGCCGACAGGAGGCCTTCCGCGACCAGCGAAAATCCCATCGAAAGGCCGGCAGCGAATCCCGACCAGCCTAGCGCGGACCATGACCGCTGCAGCTCCTGTTCGCCTTCCCGGCGGATCGTTTCGTGGACGATGTGCGCGCCGATCGCGACGCGCTTTTGCACCTGCTGCTCTTCAATGCGCTTTTTCGCAATTCACGGTGTTGGCGAAGGCGCGGGAGAGGACTCCTTTTTTTTCGGTTCTGCACACATATGAGTGTCACTCCCGGAGTTGAAAGCATGCCAGTTCGACGCGATTGCGAAGCCGCATACCGGCCGACCGGCCCTCGTTTTGGCTGATTCCAGCTTGAGTGATTGGACTGTGTTCGTGCTTCGCCGGACTGGGGAGTCTAGTTCCTTCGCGATCGCAAATTAAAACGGGACACGCACCTGGCGCCTCGGACGCCTCATGTCACCCTAAACAAGTCGTGTGCGGGAACGAATCGGGTGGAAACCGCAATTCGGTGGGATGAATTGTACCCCGTGGATCGCCGAGATTGGCCGAAGAGCTGGGTGCGCGGACGCCGATAAACTCAGCGTCCGCTCCGTGAATGGAAGAAAGAGCGGCTACATCTGCTCGCTGCCTACATCCACTTGTCGATCGAAACGCTGCGCAGGTAGCTCATATTCGCCACCTGATAGTACGGGTTGGTCTCGCCGCCAACCACCACCATGTTGATCATTTCCGGCTTTGGCCAGTGGGGAATCACGTCATCGGGCTTTAGATTCGCCGCCTGCGGCCCACGCAACGAGAATCCGCCGGTGAACAGCATCGTCCGCGCATCCTTCACCGTCAGAGTCGTGTTCTTTTGCAGCCAGTCGGCAAGATCTTCCTTGGTCTTATGTCCTCGCTGGACGAGCGCCTTCGCCACCAGCGGGTCGAGCACTCCCAACGCGCCGAAAATCGACGTCATCGGCGCGAAGTTGGATACCAGCCCGTCATCGAACGCCGGGACTGGCGTAACCGCGCTGCCCAATCCGCCTTGTCCCTGCGCGATGCCGTAACCAAAAAAGACGCTCACCACGTTGTCGCTGGCCTTGAACCCCTTCTGGACGTGAAAAGGCGTCCAAGGGCTGTCCTTCTCGTTCTCCACGATGATCAGATTGTTAAAGCTGACCACGTTGCCCTGCGTGCCCAGATACGTCTGGCCCGCCTGGCCGCAGTTCCCGCAGTTCTTTGAGACCATCGTCCAGGCTCGGCCGATAGTGGCATTCACGTCGGAAAATGGTCCCATCGCTCCAATGCCGTAATTCATGTTGAGCGTGTCGCGAAGGGGACCGTTGATAACCGCGGCAGTGGCGAACGAATTCGTCGAGCTGGAAAGCGACGGCAGTCCGCTCGACGCGATCGCCAGCACCACCGGCAAGTACGAAGGATCGCATCCGGCCATCACGGCGCTGATCGCCACGTGCTTCACCGTGAATTTCCAGTTGGGATAGAGTCCGCGCGCCGGCGTTAGCTCGCCGACCATTTCGTCCGGATGATGGCTCGTGCCCTTCAGCATCGCATCCACTCGTTCTTCCGTCGGAATCACGATGGTCATGAAATCGGTCATGCCGTTGTTCATGTAATACTTCTGCAGACCATCTAATGTGCCCGAGAATGTCGCTGGCCCAACCGACGGTGTGAACGACCCTGTTTTCGTATCCGCTGCCCCGAGCGGCTTGGTCAGCGCATTGATCACTTCCGGCATCAGCGGCTTGTGCGATACCGGATCATCGCCCTCCAGGTAGGCATACATCTCCGCCGGCGACTTTCCCCACACCGGATGCGGCGTGTAGCAGATTCGCAGGCTCGGCATGCCTTTGTTCTGTGCGGTGTTCTCTGCCAAATCATGAAACGCGATAGTCACCATCGGCGCTGTCGGGATTCCCATCTTTTCGTATTCTATGCAGTGACCCACGGTCGCTGGAGTGCACGTGCTTCAATGTCCAATGGCCATGATCACGCCGTTGGCGTGTGCCTTGATCTCCGCGTTGAGTGCTGGATCCTCCTGAGTAAAGCTTCCAGCTTTCAGGCGGTACACGGTCTTCACACTGGGCATGTGTTTGGAGAACCAAATTTGCATCTCGTGCAGGAACGTGTCCGCGCCCGGAAACCCGTCGGATACCAGATACAGCGTCTTTCCCTCAACCGTCTTAAGCCGTGGCGCCATGGCAAATAGCTGGACGGCGGGAGGAATGCCCCGCGGATTCAGTCCTTGCACTGTTTGTTCGCCCCGAGTCTGCGCGCGGTTGTCGCCGCGATCGCCGGCGCCCGCCACGCCCTTCGCTCCAACCGCTTTTGCGGCCAGCAACGCCGCCGGAGAAATTCCTAGCAGAGATAATAGCTTTCGCCGTTTACTATCCATCGCCTCACTCCTTATCGAATTCCGCCGCCAAACCGCTTTGCATGCAATCTGATTCTAACCAGTCCGCCCGCCGGCAAAACAATTTCGTTTGCAGGGCCGGGCGATCATGGCTCATCCCGAACTGCTCGCAGCTCATGTGCGACCTCCCGCAACCAGCCGGCAATGTGCCCGCCATATAATATGACTTGTGGCGCGTGCCTCTCGTTTCATAAAAGCTTTGAGATAAAGACATTTTCGTGCTTTTTGCATACACCAACTTGCCGGCACCAATTTTTTGAATTTCTCCGTTGGCGTCCACGCCGTCGCATCTCGCTCGCCCCAATCTCCTCGCCGCTCCTGTGCTCCTCCATCGCCTTGCATGCACAAAGTCAACATTAGGCTCCGACTACTGCAGCCGTGGTAGCAATACAGTGTTGCTGCTAGCGACTGCTTCTAACTGTATGTAGGTGCACTATTTACGTCGACATCGCACCGAACCGACTTGCCAGTCCATCGCATGACGCGCTTGCCCGGTTCCTCATGTATACACTTTTTTCTTGACAACCTCGCACGCCCGGTAGTAAAAGCCCTCCTGCCACGAGGTGTGTTCTGGGTGAGCACACCTTGAAAGTTTTGCGAAGGTCAAAATTGGGAGGGCGGGGAATGTTGAAGTTTGCGTCGTGGAAGTGTGTCTTTTTGTACCTGGCCATCGCTCTGGTCGCGCTGGGCGCGACGAGCGGTCGTCTCTGGGCCCAGGCTCAAACCGCAACAATTACTGGTACAGCTACCGATAGTTCTGGCGCCGCACTCGCTGGCGCCAAGGTCACCGTCACTAATTCCGAGACCAATGTCTCGCAGACCACGGTTACCAACGCACAGGGTCTCTACTCCGTTCCTGACCTGCCCGTCGGAACCTACAGCGTGCAAGCTTCTCAATCGGGGTTCCAGACTAGCGTGAAGACCGGCGTGAATCTCACCGTCGGCAGCACGATCGTGGTTGACTTGACCCTGCCCGTCGGACAAGTTTCTCAAACCGTTAGCGTTGAAGCGAATGCCGTGCAGGTTGAAACTCAGACCAGTCAAGTTTCAAACCTCGTTGCTCCAACGCAGGTTGCCAACCTTCCGTTGAACGGCCGCAACATCGAGCAGCTCTTGACGCTTACCCCGGGCGTAGTTGCCACGGCTCCGACCATCAACTTCGTGACCGGCCGCATGTACGGCATGCAGGACAACTATTCGATTTCCGGCGGTCGTCCTACTGGCCAGATGTTCCTGCTTGACGGCACTGATATTCGCGATTTCTGGGAGCACGGCATCGGTTCCGGATATGCCGGCACGGAGCTCGGCATCGCGTCGATTTCGCAGTTTCAAGTGATTACCAGCAACGGCAACGCCCAATACGCCGGTAACGGCATCGTTAGCGAGGTTTCCAAGTCCGGAACCAACGATTTTCACGGCGGTGTGTACGAGTATTTCCGCAACAGCGACCTGGACGCGTTGGACATTTCCGACAAACTGGCTGGTTTGACTTCGCCACCGCCATTCCGCCAAAACCAATTCGGTGGCGACATCGGCGGGCCGATCAAAAAGGACAAGCTGTTTTTCTTCGGCAATTTTGAAGGCCTTCGAAACAGCCAAGCCATCACCATTGGAAGTCTCGAGGTGCCCGAGCCGTACGTTTCTGCGGGCCTGCTACCCTGTTATGACATTTACGGAAACGCGGCAAACACCGCTCCGGCGTCCGGCAGCTGCCCAGGCCTACCGGCCGGGTCGCAAGCGGCTGGAGGGACAACCCCGGTAGTCGTTGGTAGTGCGGCCGATCCGATTCTGCCCGTGGCGGGTGCCAATACCCAGATACAAGAGATTTCATCGCTCTACAGCCTGTGCAAACAGTGCAGACCCTACGCAGAGCCAAAAAGCTACGGGCCACCGGCGCTCAACCCTCCACCTACCATCTTTCCGGCTGGAACGGACTTCGGCGGCTATAGCTATGTGTCCACCGGTCCAGCCGTAGTGAACGACGAAAACTACGTCCTTGGTCGAATCGACTATAACATCGGGCCGAGCGATTCTCTGTTCGGCCGTTACGTGCTCGACCACGCTAACGTCCTGAACGGTGACCAGGATACCTTGGGAATCTTTCCGGAAACCGACTACACCAGGAATCAATACTTGACCGTTGCCGAGAACCACATCATATCTCCGACGATGGTCAACGTCCTTCGCTTCGGCTTGGTTCGCACCAATGAAAGCATGTACACGGAGCTCGGCCTTTCCCCAGCCCAGATCTCCGCGGCGTCCACATACTCGTCCGGTAACGGCGGTCCGACTTTCTCCACCGATCCACTCGACTTCGTGCGAACTGCATACGGCGAACCAGGGCGTGAAGACGGTTCGATTGGTTTCCCCGGAGCGGCTCCCGTCGGCCCCGATCCGAACCGCCCCAATATTTTCATGAACAAATTCAGCGGTGGTGACGATCTCTCCTGGACGCATGGATCTCACACCCTTAAAATCGGTGCTGTCGTAACCAGAGTGCAAGTGAACGCTCGCCAGGAATCCTACGCTGCTGGCGAGGATTACATCCTGTTCCTGAATTTCGCCTCGGCAAACAATGCCGAGACACCCTTCGTTCAAGGGGCTCCCTTCTTGGGTTATGCTGACCCGCCGGGACTTGCCGATGCCAACCGCTACTTCCGCGAAATCGACATAGCGCCGTACTTTCAGGACGACTGGAGAGTAACCTCCCAATTAACCTTGAACCTCGGCATTCGCTATGACTATGGGACCAACCCTGTAGGATGGGCGGGTGGAGACCAGCCGCTCACCGTGCTTACGGGCTCGTTTCTGCCCCCAACTGGACCTTTGGCGCCAACCCCCAATTGCAGCTTGGCGGGCACTGACGTCCTCGAAATCGCGCAGTGCAGCCTGCAATACTACTCGCCGGTAAAGCACGCTTTTGCAAGCAATCCGAACTCTCACAACTGGGAGCCACGCTTTGGCTTCGCCTATTCCCCGTTCAAAAACAACAAGACTGCCATTCGTGGCGGCTTTGGTGTTTTCGACGATCCGACCGCTGCCAGAATCTACCAGTCCGGGTTCGGATCCACTCCTCCGGCATCTAACTTTTTGCTGTATTTCCCTTCGTTCCCGAATGCATTCGGCGCTGGGAGCACGTGCATTCCTGGGCTCTGTCCGCAGCCCAGCGAATTTGCCGGCGTGACGTATCAGGACGACTGGGGATCTCCTTACACACTGCAGTACAACTTTGACGTCCAGCAACAGCTCACGCCGGGCACCGTATTAACGGTCAGTTACGTCGGTTCCGTTGCGCGTCACCTGTGGAACCAGCGCGACATCAATCCCCCGGAGTGCTATAGCGACCCAACCGATCTAACCTCGCCTCTAACCTCCCAGGATTGCACTGCGGTGCCGCAAGTCCCGAAGTCGTATCCGACGGCTTCCAATGCTACCTACACCGTCAACACAAACTTGAACAACGGGGACTATACGAACCCAGCTTCATGCGTCGAACAGTTTCCGACGTATGCTACTCCTCAGGCTTCTTGCTACGGCAGCGGCGTTCGTTTTCCGTACAGCTTTTCCAACGGCTCAGCAGTCGTACTCGACAGAATTAACCCGGTGTTCGGCTCAATGGTTACCGAGGCCCCGACGGCTGCTTCCAGCTTTAACGCCTTGGAAGTGGGCTTGAACCACCAGTTCTCGCGAAGTCTCTCATTTCAGGTCAATTACACCTACTCGCACTGCATCGATGACGGCTCCTTTGCAACCAGCCTTGAGGAGTTCTCGCAGTTACAGACTGACAGCTACAATCAGGCTTACGACTACGAAAACTGCAACTTTGACGTTCGCAACAACCTGAGCGTCAACGGCATCTACGCTCTGCCGTTCAAGGGCAATCGGTTGGTTTCCGGTTGGCAGGTTGCCACCATCCTCGGTGTCCATAGTGGGCTACCCATCAATATTACCAACGAAGGGGCTGCCTACGATCCAGCGGACCTTGGCAGTGAGTGGGATTCCAGGCCGAATTACAGCTATGCGCCTGGCTGCAGCCCGAACCAAGTCGTTGACAAACAGGTAGCGCCGAATGTGATTCAGTGGTTCAATCCGGCGTGCTACGAGCCCCAGGCGCCTGGTTTCCTCGGAAACGTTCGCCGCAATAGTTTACAAGGGCCGGGAACTTTGGACCTCGACTTCTCAATTCTTAAGAACACAAAGCTAACCGAGAGGCTGAACATGCAGTTCCGGTGCGAGGCCTTCAACGTCATGAACCACTTCAACCCCGGAGCACCCAGCGGTGATGTCAATCTGGCCGGAGCCGGGGCGGGGCAGACGTCGGTGTCGCAGGCCCCTATCGTAACTCCGCGGCAAATTCAGTTCGCTCTGAAGTTGGAGTTCTAAGCACTGCGGGCATTGGCCGGCGTCATGCGCAAGCATGGTGCCGGCCAATTGTTCCCGTTCACGCTGACTTCCTCCTTCGCGCCCAGCTCTCGTCCCTCCAGCGCTCGCACCCGTCACATCTCACCATCATGATCGCGATTAGTACAGGTGCGCCCGACCTGTACTAATTTGCCTTTTTGGCCAGTAGGTTCGTGACTCGCCATTCTGCCACCGTCGTGTTGCCTAATGCGTGCAGGATCGCAATTCGTCGCGGAGACAAGCAGCGTTGGCCGCACTGGCGCAGCACCGCATTGGGATGCGTCGAGTTCGAACGTCGGTGCGTCGTCGCCGGAGGTGGCAGCATTGGCGGGGCCATCCCAGGCAGCAAATGCGCAACCAATCGCTGCAATTCTACCCGGAACAGGCTATCGAGTAGAATCGCCCGTAAGTTGCGGAAAACAAACGTTCGAGGATGCCTCTACCCAGAACATCTCGGCGCCCTATTTACATCCAAATTTAGGCGGAATTTCTTCAGGGGCGCAGGCCAAATGCGCGCGACTGAAACTCGAGTGAGGCCGGCAGGTGCTGCGCGAAATACTCCCAATTGTGGCTGCCGGGATAGAGATGAAATTCATTGGAGATTCCCCGCGCGTCGAGCAGTTCGTGGAATTTTACCGAGCCGCGATTGAAGCCAAACGAATCCGATGTGCCGCAATCGAAATAAATCTTCAGCCCCGCCGGCCGCGGATGCGTTTTGACGATCGTGAACGGGCTTTCTTTGTCCCAATACGCGCGATTGAAAGGTTTCCCAAAAGCCGTGCCAACGAACTCCGTCAGCTCGCGACCCACTCCGGGCGTCAGTGTTGTTCTTGGTTCATCGATCAGCGCGGCGCTATGCGCCGTGACGGCTGAGAAGAGTTGCGGATAGAGAAACGCAAACCGCAGCGCGCCATATCCGCCCATGGACACGCCACCGATTCCACGGTCGTGCCTCGTGCGGCCAACGCGATAGCGGCGTTCGATTTCCGGCATAAACTCGCGAATGAAAAAGCTCTGGTAGTCGTCGCGGCCGTTGAGCGAATTGATGTAGAAGCTGTTATCGGCATCCGGAGTGACGATCAAAAACTCGCCGATTTTATGCTCGCTCCAAAGGTCCTGGATCAAATCCCATCCGCCAGAGTTCAGCAACACCTGCGCGTTTTCGTTCAGCCCGTGCAGAAAATAGAAAACTGGGTAGCGCCGCGTCTTGTCCGTATCGTAGCTCGGAGGCAGCAGGACGCAGTAGGCCACCGGGCGGTGCAGGATTTTGCTCCGCACCGCGCTGCATTCAGCGCGTCCCGCTCCGCGCGCGGTGCCGCCAAGCGCAAGCGCGGCGATACAGATCAGAGCGGCCACCCAGCCGCGCAAAATCCAATTCGCGTTACACCCTCGGCGCGCACGCCTACTCATACCGCAGCGCCTCGATCGGGTTCAGTTTCGCCGCGCGCGATGCAGGATAAATTCCCGCAGCCAGGCTCACCACCACCGCAAATGCGATCGCCGATCCGACCATCCACCAGGGCACCAGCGATATCGTGGTCGCCGGCAGCGACTGTCTGGCCAACCAAATATTCGTGCCCAGATTTATCGCCCGCCCAATCAGCCAGCCAAACGCTACGCCGAAAATCCCTCCGAGCAATCCCATCACTCCCGCTTCAGCGAAAAAGAGTCCACGAATATCGCTGTCGGCGGCGCCCAGCGCTTTCAGCACTCCGATCTCGCGCCGGCGCTCCAGAATGGCCATCACCAGCGTGTTGATGATCCCCAGTGACGCCACGATCAGCGCCAAGCTCCCGAAAATGCCAAGCAACAGATCGAACACGGCGAATACAAGCCGCAAACTTCGCGCGGCGTCCAGTATCGAGAACGCCGAAAATCCCATATCCTTAATTTCATCCTCCGCGTGCTGCACGTCCGATGTGCTTGCCACGCGCACGGTCAAGCTCTGGTACGTCTTTTGTCCTGGGGTGCCGCCGCTCAAAAGCTCGCGCAAATCGCTCGTCTGTGCCGCGCTCAATTGTTCCGCCACCTGTTCAGGAATCAACAGTCGTCCTTGCCCTGGTCCGGCAAAGCCCGAGGCCGGTTCCGTCTGCACCACGCCGACAATACGCAGATTCAACTGGTGCGGCACCAGAGAAAATCCCGGTTCTGCCGCGGCGCCGGAAGCCGCTCCGCCCGCCGGAGGAAGTGCCTGGCGCTCCGCATATCGCAACGTGACGTCCTTCCCGATCAGCGAGTCGGGGTTTTTCGACGCGTCGGGCAAAAGGTCGCGCGCGAGTTCGATCTGCACAATCGCCTCGTCCGCAGTCGGGCTGGAGAAAAATGATCCGGTCATGCCGTCGAACGAGCCGTCGTTGCGGTCGGACATCGGAATCCCAGCCACCATCGTCGGATATGGATTGCCATTAAAATGAATTTCGGTTGGGAATCGGATGTTGGGATATACCTGTACGACGTGCGGCAGCCCTGCAATTTGGTTGCGCGCATTCTCGTCCAGCGCGCGCGGCGTTCCGATCTGTACTTGACCGCGGCTCGCAGCGCGCCCGAAATCCGAGAAGCTGTTCTTCGGGCTCACCAGCACCGCGTCGAAAAGCCCCGACTGCGAAAGCCGCTCATTCGCCAACGCTTGCAACCCAGCTCCCAGCGAAAGCATAGCCACCAGCGAAGCCACGCCGACGGCAATTCCGATCGTTGTGAGCGAATTGCGCAGCAGCGCCTCGCGAAGATTTCGAACCGCCAGCTCGGCCATGTCGCGCGTCTTCACTGCCGCACTCCATCGCTCTCCAGTTTTCCGTCGCACATCAGCAGTAGGCGCTCCGAGTATTTCTCAGCCAGCTCGCGCTGGTGCGTCACCATCACAATGGTCATGCGCATCGACCGGTTAATTTCGCGCAAGAGATTCATGATTTCCGTGCCGGTTGCGCTGTCCAAATTTCCGGTGGGTTCATCGGCCAGCAAGATCGTCGGACGATTCACCAGTGCGCGCGCCAGCGATGCCCGCTGCTGCTCGCCTCCGGAAAGCTCCGTCGGCCGGTGCGAGGCTCGCGCGGAGAGCCCCACGCGCTGCACGGCTTCTTGCACGCGCGCGGCGCGTTCGTCGCGATCGACTTCGGCCAACCGCAGCGGAAGCTCCACGTTTTCAGCCATGGTCATTCGCGGCAGCAGATTGAAAGCCTGAAACACCATGCCGACGGCGTGTCCTCGATATTTCGCCAGGTCTTCCGATTTCATTTCCGCCAGATTTTTGCCGTGCGCGTAAATGGCCCCGGAGGTGGGCCGGTCGAGGCCGGCCATCAGATTCAAAAGCGTGGACTTGCCCGATCCAGAGGCGCCCAGCAGCGCGACAAATTCTCCCACGCCAATTTCGAGCGAAACATCCTCGACCGCGCGAACGGTCGTCTCGCCCATTTTGTAGAGGCGCGTCAAACGGTCGGTTCGAATGGCAATATTGCCGTCGGCTGGCATCATTCAATCTTACTACGCGCGGCCTGCGTCCTTTGTTGCATGCTTCGGGACTCGCCCCAACCTGACACGCGGAACCATTTCCAACTTCGGCTATAATTCTGGCGCGCTGCGCATGCGTGTCCATTCGCACGCCGCCTCAATGCCAGCGCGGGGAACGGAGATCGATGTCCATCCTTGTGACCGGCGGCGCCGGCTACATTGGCAGTGTCACGGTCGAGCGGCTTAAAGCCAAGGGCGAGCGCGTGGTGGTACTCGATGATCTGTTTCGCGGCCATCGCGAAGCTCTCGCTCCGGACGTGCCGTTCTATCACGGCCGCGTCGGCGACCGGGCGCTCGTGGCGCGCATCGCCGCCGAGCATAAACTCGAAGCGTGCGTGCACTTCGCTGCGCTCGCCTACGTGGGCGAGTCCGTCTCGGAGCCTGCGCGCTACTACGAAAACAATGTGGAGCAGGGAATCGCGCTCTTCGGCTCGCTGATGGACGCAGGCGTACAGAGGGTGGTGTTTTCCTCCACATGCGCTACGTACGGCGTGCCGCAGCAGGTCCCCATCCCAGAGACATGCCCGCAATGGCCTGTGAATCCCTACGGCTGGTCTAAACTATTTTTGGAGCGCATCCTCGCCAGCTACGATGTGGCTCACGGTCTCAAATTTGTGGCGCTGCGATATTTCAACGCCGCCGGCGCCACCGAAACACGTGGCGAGCATCACGAACCCGAATCGCATCTCGTTCCCAACGTGCTTTCTACCGCCCTGGGCCAGAAAAAAGAGCTGTCGATTTTCGGAAGAAATTATCCCACGCCCGATGGCACGCCGATCCGGGACTACGTCCACGTGGCTGATCTCGCCGACGCGCATATTCTGGCTCTGAAGCATCTGCGCGATGGGGGAAGCTCCGAATTTCTGAATCTCGGCACCGGGCATGGCTATTCAGTCCTGCAAGTAATCGAGTGCGCGCGAAAAGTCACCGGCCACGCGATTCCGGCGCGCGACGAAGAGCCCCGCCCGGGCGATCCTCCGCAGCTGGTGGCCGATTCCGCGGAGGCTCAACGCGTGCTCGGATGGAGGCCCACGCAATCCGATTTGGCTTCAATCCTACGGTCGCAATGGGAGTGGCGAAAGAAATTCCCCCACGGCTACGGGCACGATTGATTCGCGGAACTGCGGCGCAAGTCAATTCCGTGGGGAATACGAACTGCTCCCGTCTTTCTGGCGAACGCAAGGCAGACTTCACGTTTCTGGTAGACAGTCAGCGAGTCCTACAGTAAAATAGGCGTTTGTCTTTTGAAGGAAAGGTGTGACTGGGCAGATGCGGACTCATATTCCCAAGGGCCGAGAGGCCGAGGATCTTACGGTCGGTAAAAACTGGTTCGTGGTGGACGCGAACAACCAGGTGCTGGGCCGAGTAGCTACGCGGGTGGCGCGCATACTAATTGGCAAGGACAAGCCGAATTTCACGCCGTACTTGGATTGCGGCGACCACGTGATCGTGATCAACGCCGAAAACGTGCGCCTGACCGGTAACAAGATCGAGCAGAAAGTCTATCGCCACCATAGCGGATATCCCGGTGGTTTGAAGGAGATTCCCATCCGGGCGATGCTGCAGCGCCGTCCGGAAGAAGTGGTGCGCGAGGCCGTCGTCGGTATGTTGCCGAAGAATAAGCTGCGCGCCCGCCGCGCCAAAAAGCTGCGCGTGTACGCCGGAAGCGAAGCGCTGGCCCGCCACGCTGGACAGAAGCCCCAACCGGTTGCGCTGTAGCCCTGCAAGAGAGATGCTGGGAATGTAACGCGCGAGGGTATCCATCTCGCGTACTTGCGGTCGCGTTGTCGCGCCGTAGTAGAAAAGCATGGGAGGAACCTTGAGTTCAGCCGCTAGTTCGGTACCGAATGCAGCCGGAAAGCAATTTTACGGCACGGGGCGCCGCCGCGAGTCGGTGGCGCGCGTGTACATCAAGCCCGGTTCGGCCGGATTTACCGTCAATGGCCGGCCGGTCGAGGAATATTTTCGCAACATTGCCTGGCACACTGCCGCGGTCGAGCCGTTGAAGTTTACGCAAATGCTCGATCAGCTCGAAGTGAAGGCGCAGGTGAAGGGCGGAGGCGTAGGTGGACAATCTGGAGCCGTGCGCATGGGCCTTTCGCGTGCGCTCGCAAGGTTCAATCCGGAGCTTCGCCCCGCGCTGCGCACCAATGGTTTTCTCACGCGCGATCCGCGCATGAAGGAACGCAAGAAGTACGGGCAAAAGGGCGCTCGCCGACGTTTCCAGTTCAGCAAGCGCTAAGCGAAATTTTGGCGCACGTGGCAGGGCCATTTCGGTAGCAGTCAAGCTGGCGTGGTGATCTGGTGAAAGGCACTTAGCCGCCATTCACTAGCCACTCGAAAGTGAAGTAAAAATCTCGGCCGGCAAGCGGCCGGCACAAAAGGACGCTCTCCGCTACTCCGGAGCCAAGCGCCCCTTTTATAGGAAGGAGATCCTTTGGCAGTAGAGATTACAATGAAGGAATTGCTGGAGGCCGGCGTTCATTTCGGCCACCAGACTCGCCGCTGGAATCCGAAGATGAAGGAGTATATTTTCGGCGAACGCAACGGCATTCACATCATCGATCTTCAAAAGACTCTCAAAATGTTCCGTGAAGCCGCCCGGTACGTTTCCGACCAGGCCGCCTCCGGCAAGAGCATCCTTTTCCTCGGCACCAAGCGGCAGGCCCAGGAAGCCATCGCCGAGGAAGCGCAGCGCTGCGGCATGTTCTACGTGAACCACCGCTGGCTCGGCGGCACGCTCACCAACTGGGTGACGCTGCAAAAATCGATTAAGCGCCTCAAGCTCCTGAAAGCCATGTCCGAAGACGGGCGCATGGCGGAGTTTTCCAAAAAAGAAGGCGCGCGTCTCGATCGCGAACTCAAACACTTGCAGCAGAATTTCTCCGGCGTGGAAAATATGACCACGCTTCCGGACGCCATGTTCGTCATCGATCCGAACTCCGAAGTGATTGCCGTCCGCGAAGCGCGCCGCATGGGCATTCCGGTGGTCGCCATTGTCGATACGAATTGCGACCCAAACTTGGTTGACTGGGTGATTCCGGGCAATGATGACGCATTGCGCGCCATCCGCCTGTTTACCTCGAAGATTGCCGAAGCTGTTCTTGCCGGCCGCCAGTCGTATGAGCAATCGCAGATCGCCGAACAGAAATTCGCCGAAGGCGAAGGCGAAGCCGGGCCCGAATACGTGGACACCAGCGCTTACGAGCAATACGAGCAGCAGGAAGGCGACTTCGTCGAAGGTGAGCCTACTGAAGCAGCGCCGGCGGTCGCGGAAGACGAAACGGCCGCAGCTGCGGCAGCGGGCGAAGACGAAAACGCGAAGCGTTAAGAGTTTTTCGTAAAAACTTCTGCACATCCGGTCCTCTGGGGCCGCCATCCGCGAGCAGATTCGCGGATTTGAACCGAATCCAGAAATACAGAGGAATTGAGTCGATAGATGTCTACAGCACCCGAAACAGGCAAGACAGTTCCTGGCGCGCAACTCGTGAAGGAGCTGCGCGAGCGCACCGGAGCCGGCTTTTCTGATTGCCGAGCCGCGCTGATTGAAACCAGCGGCGATATTGAGCAGGCCATCAACGTCCTGCGCAAGAAGGGTCAGGCAGCCGCGGCGAAGAAGGCGCAGCGTGCCACGTCCGAGGGACTGGTCACGTCGTATATTCACGCCGGCGGGAAAATCGGCGTGCTGGTGGAAATCGATTGCGAAAGCGACTTCGTCGCGCGCACCGAGGATTTTCAGCGCTTGAGCCACGACGTCGCCATGCACGTCGCCGCGCTCGATCCTCGCTTCCTCCGCCGCGAGGAAGTGACGCAGGAAATTCTCGACCGCGAGCGCGACATTTACCGCGAGCAGGCCAAGGCCACCGGCAAACAGGAACCGGTGCTCGAAAGAATCGTCACCGGCAAAATGGAAAAGTTCTACGAGGAAAACTGCCTCTACGAGCAGCATTTTATCAAGGACGAAGGCGTCACCATCAAGGAACTGGTCGATCAGGCCATCGCCAAGCTCGGTGAGAACATTACCATTCGCCGCTTTTCGCGCTTCAAAGTGGGTGAATCGGATGGCTCCGCTGGCCCCGCTCCCGAAGAGTCAACCGGCCAGCCCGCGGTTGAGCCGAATTCCGGGGGGAGTTCGGGCGCGGCGTGAGCGAGTCCGCCTGTCCCCACGCCGCGCGCTCCGCAACCTTGCGCGCGGCGTTAAATCAGGCACAATCACCGCGTCTGGCGTCTCCAGCATTCCGTTTCTCTGCTAGAATGCCGGGAGCCTCTGTGAGCTGGGGCGCTTGCACTTGACTCAATGAGCTTATCCGACATGTCCACACCAGCGCCCGCCGAAGCAAAGGCTCCGATTTATCGCCGGATTATGGTGAAACTTTCCGGCGAGTCGCTTTCCGGCCCCAATGAATTCGGCATCCATGCGGAAACCATTCGCGGCATCGCGCGCGAAATCAAGTCCGTGCAGCAGCTGGGTGTTGAAGTTGCTGTGGTCGTCGGCGGAGGAAATATCTTTCGCGGAGCGCGGCAGCACGGACTGGAAATCGACCGCGCCACCGGCGACTACATGGGCATGCTGGCCACCGTTCTTAATGGACTAGCGATGCAGGATGCCCTCGAAAAAACCGGCTGCCACACGCGCCTGATGAGCGCCATTGAAATGCACCAGGTGGCCGAGCCGTTCATTCGGCGGCGCGCCGCGCGTCACCTGGAAAAGCAGCGCGTGGTAATCTTCGCCGGAGGCACCGGCAATCCCTATTTTTCCACCGATACGGCTGCGGCCCTGCGCGCCATGGAAATCAAAGCAGACGTGATCTTAAAGGCCACGCGCGTCGATGGAATTTACGACGCCGATCCGGAAAAAGTGCCCACCGCGAAAATGTTCGAGCGCATCACGTATATGGACGTGCTGCGCAAAGGCTTGTCCGTGATGGATTCGACGGCTATTTCGCTGTGCATGGACAACAAAATGCCTATCGTCGTCTTCAATATGAATGTAACCGGGAATCTACAGCGCGTTGTGTTAGGCGACGGGGTCGGCTCCACGGTAACGGCGGGCTGATTCCGGTTTCGCGGAGGCATAGTCAGCGATGACCACGATCGCAACCAGCAAGGACGCCTTGGCGCAGGCGAAAACGCGCATGGAAAAAGCCGTCGAGGATTTTCGCAAAGACCTGGCTACCGTGCGCACTGGCCGCGCAAATATTGCCCTGCTCGATTCGATTCGCGTTGATTACCACGGCACACCCATGCCCATCAATCAGCTCGGCACCATGAACGTTCCGGACGCCAGCATGATCGTGATTTCGCCGTGGGATCCCGGCGCCGTCGCGCCGATCGAAAAAGCGATTCGCACCTCCGACCTCGGCCTCAATCCCACGAACGACGGCAAAGTGGTGCGCGTGCCGATTCCTCCACTCACCGAGGACCGCCGCAAAGAGCTCGTCAAGCATATCCATAAGGTACTCGAAGAGCATCGCACCGCCGTCCGTAACATTCGCCGCGATCTGAAGGAAGCCATCGAGAAGCTCGAGAAAGAAAAGAAGATCAGCGAAGACGACCGCAAGCGCTCGCTCGACGAGCTCGAAAAAGTGACCCACTCCGAAACCAAGAAAATCGAAGACCTTTCCGCCTCCAAGGAAAAAGAAGTCCTCGAAATTAAGTAGCGCGATTTTGCACCTTTTGGTTGCCGCTACCCGCCGCTGAGCGCCGTTCCGATAGCCTGCGCACACAACGGTTGATTTGACCCGCTCCTAGCCGCGATATCCGCGGCTGCCTAGTTTTTTGACGGGATAAAGCTGGCTAGAATTAAAGAGATTCCACTGATGACGGTTATCCACAACGTATAAACAGGCCAGGGCGACCACCCATACTTTTGGCGCACCTTCAGATAGTCGCCGTAGTCCAAAGTACCGCCTCGAAGAAATACCCACTTTTGCCCGATGCCTCTCAGCCGGACGCGGACGAACGTGTCCAAGATGCCGAAGGCGCAAAGCAGTACGATCCCCATGATCCTTACTGTCATGAATATCATGGTGTGTTCCGTTCGTTCGTCGGCGCACTCACGAATTCGGGTAGCCCGATGCGGAACACACACGCGGCGGAATTGGCGGAGCAGGCGAGGGTGCCGCGGCGAATCAGCTGCACATGCGCGGCGCCGGCAGCGTCCGGGAAAATTTGGCCGTAATCTAGCGACCGGAGGCGGTCGGCGAGCGCGCCGAGCGATTGGTCGCCGCTGAGGCAACGGACGCCATCGACGCGAGGCATTTTCTCGCCGGGAGAAAGCAAGACGAGAAACTCCGCGCGGGCGTCCTCGTGGCCGTCGAATTTCCCGGCTGGAATCGCCTGCAGCTTTTCCAGTTCGGGCTTGGCTTTGCTGATCAGCGCGTCGATTTGCGAATTGCCGCCAAGCAGCAGCGTGAGCCGCGCGCGCGTATCCGGCAGCGGATCTTGCGCAGCCAGCGCGAGCGCGCACATGTGAATGGCGCGATCTTTTTCGCCGAGCTTTGCGTAGATTTGCGCCAAGTGGTCGCCGGATTCTCCATCGAAATTCAGCAGCCACGCGGCGCGGACATACGGCTCGGCTTTGCGCACGTCACCCTGCTGAAAGTAGACCCAGCCGAGCGTATCCCAGTAATCGCCGATGCGCGACGAATCGGCGAGCTGGCCGGCGCTGAGGCGCGACAAATCAACTCCACGCAGATTTTCAGCGGCGCCTGCAACGGCGGCTTGCGCGAACTGTTCTGCTTTATCGAGCGCGATTTTACGACCGGCCAGCTCGTACGCGATTTCGTTGAACACCGGCGGAGTGGGAGAAAGCCGCGCGGCGTGGTCGAAAGCGTTGGCGGCCTCCGACATTTTGTCTAGATTGAGGTAGGCGCGGCCTAGCGCGATTTCGATCTCGGGATTCTTGGGCGCCAGCACCGCACCCTTTTCGAGCTCCAGCACGGCAGCGTCGTAGTCGTGCTGGCTGACGAGAAGCTCGCCCAGCGCCGCGTGCGCCACCGGATCGAGCGGATGGCCGGCCGCCTGTTTGCGAAACGCGGCGATCGCGCCGTCGAAATCCTGCTGCCGTTCGAGAGCGGCGCCCAGATAGTTTCCCGCGTCTTGGTCGGCGGGATTCACTTCCAGCTGCTTGCGAAACGCGGAAGCAGCGTCGGAAGTTTTGCCGAGATGCAGATAGGCAAGTCCGAGTTCGTCCCACGCCTGATCGTGTTTCGGTTCGATCTGAACCAAGCGCTGGAAAAGCGGAAGGGCGGATTCCGCATTGCCGGCATTCAGAGAAGCGCGCGCTGCCTCCATCAATTGATCAGGCTTCGCGGATTCCGGAAGCGACGGCTTGCCGGAGCCGGTGTACTCGATCGCCAGCGGTTGATCTTGGTCGAGCGTGACGGCCCGGGTGAACGCGGCGTACTCGTCCAGTCGCGCGGCCGGCAGCTCCTCCATTTTGAAGCTGACCGAGCGCTCGGCGGTAAAAACGTGACCTGCGAAGTGGTAGCTCGACTGGAAGTCGGCGAAATCGCGCGAAATCGAGGTCCCCACCGGTGGCTGCGCGGCAAAATGATCCGGCAGCGTGAGATGCAGGCGGACCTTCACCGTGAGCGGACTGCCGATGTCCACCGGCTCGCCTTGCTTCTGCGGCGCATCAGGCAATCCGATGGCCAGCAGCGGCATGGCGGTGGTGTTCGAAGCCGCCGACCAGTCGAGAAAAGTCGATTCGCTGAATGCGATGTCAAACTCGAAGGGCTTCTCGAAATTGGGCAGGTTACTTGGTATCACATCGGTAGCCTTGCCGCGTATCCCGTCTAAGGCGAGAACCGTTTGGCCCAGATCGTTCCATTGCGATTGCGGAGTGTTTTGAAAGGCCAGCCGCAGCGCCAGTTCGGTGTCCCCCAGCAGCGAGTAATGCGCGCGAGCAGTTAAGATTCCGAGCGGCGAGACGCTGCCATCGATATCGACTTGCTGCACGGAACGGAATGACGGGTCGGCGGGCGTTTCGACGATGTGTCCTGCGCCGTCAGCGGGAACCAGAAGCGCCGATTTGCCGCGCAGCGGGGCGGGGAGCAGGCGAAACGGCGCCAGCCCGACGGTCGAGTCCATCCAAATGGCGCGCGATTCGAGCGGTCCGGCAGCGGGCGCACGCTCGCGAACCGGCACGACTGTGAGAACGTGCTGAAATTGCGCCGGCGAAGGAACGCCGAGCTCCAGCTTGCGCGTGTAGGGGATCAGCGCTGCGTCGGCATGGATTCCCGCCGCTTGCAGCATCGCGGCGAGCAGAACCTGCTCGTCTTTGGCGTCGGCATAGCCGCTCGAAAAAATATCGGCGGCGGAACGCGGCTGGTAGCCATCCTCGCCGAATGGAATGCTCACGTAGCGAACCGATTTCGAAACGTAGTCGTAGAGCGCCTGTGTTTTTTCAAGATCGGTCGAGGCGCCTTGGGTGAGCTCGGCCACTTTGGCGCGGATGGCGGCGTCGGGCTCGCTGCGTCCGTGCGCGAGCGACGAGTACCAGCGCGACACGGCGGCCCAGCTTGTGAAAGATGTAACTTCGACGTCGGGCGGGTGCTGCTCGCCTGCGGATGAAGTCTGTGCGCTGCTTTGCGATTCTGACGGACGAACGTCCAGCCGCTTCCAAAGGTATACGGTGCGTCCGCCCGCGACCGTCTTCTCATAATGAAAGTGCGGAGAGCGCACGATCACGTCGCGCGTTTCCGGCACGCTGATTTCCAGGCGCTCATCGCGCGCCGAAGCGCCGGAAAGAAAATTGTGCTGGAACCAAAATTCTCCCGGTGCCACGGGTTTGACGATGTCGGTAATGATTTCGTATTCGAGCGTGTCTCCGGCCGCGAGCGCAGGCAAGGTCACATGAAATTGCTTCGCGCTGGAATATGCCGGCGCGCCATTTTTCGAATCGGTCTTCGCATCGGCGTTCGCGCTGTTTGCCGCAGGCGCGGAGTCGTTCGACGCAGCGCTTGCGGGTGCGTTCACGACCGAGCCGTCCGGCTTGCGCACGCGCAAATAGCCGAGCTGCATGCGTTCGCTTGCGGCATCGTAGCTAAAGGAGAGCGCGTGCAGTTGCTGCGCGCCTGCTTCGGTTTGAATGCGCATGCGCACCGAAAGATCGCGCTCGCCGGTGCCATCATTTTGAAAACGCACTGTGGTGATGTACTGCTCGACCAGCACTGCGTCATGCGAATCCTCGGCAACGGCCGCGCGTTCGCGCGCCGCTGGCGCAATTCCGCGATGCGCGTCGCGTGGCGATTGCGATTTTGATTCTGCGGAATGAATTTGCGCCCGAGCCACGAGGGGCACAATCGCGAGGCAAAGTACCGCCAAACTGCGTCGAAACATTCGTACTCCGTGTGGAAATCCAGGAAGCTCCAGTTTAGGTGGGTTGGGGTGCGAGCGTAAAGCGGTGATCGAAGCGCGGTTGACAAGTTGCCCACCGCGGCTGGGGATTGATGGCATGAATCCGAGCACAGCGCGTTTCGGGCGTCTCCTTCCCACAAAATCTTCGCGGTCGTTTATGTGATAGTAAGTCTATTACTGGCAGCAACTTACGTGGCAATTGGAGACGCGCAAGTCTTTACCATCACGTCACCAGCGCCTCATATAAAACCGCGAAAAATCCAAAAGCAATCGAGCCGCATCTAAGCGTTCAAGTCCCGGTTTCCGTGTGCCGGGGACAGCTTGGCAGCGTAGGGGCCAAGCAGCGTAAGTGGGCGCGGGCGGAAATTCAAAATTTCCACAAGCGATACGGGTTGACACGAGTCGTTTCTTTTCCTATACTTGCGCGGTTGTGCTGAGGGCCTGTGTGCCCGGTGGTATGAAAGGGAAGTCCTCCCGTCCCGGAACAACGAGCGAAGGAATGGGGCAGGGGGGAGCGGCCGAAATGGGACGCCAGTCCCGCAAAGCCGCGTAAGCCTCTCCGCAGTTTTGCAAGATGCAGTTCACTCCTCGGGGTGAAGCGTCGGCGGAGTACCTGGTAGATCCTTCGGATCAGCAATCAGGGGCGACCTTTCTGTTCATTCACCCGCCAAATATCGCGCGGGCGAATTTGCCGCGCGCAGAGTAACGCAGCAACTATCAACAGTTTCGAAAGTAGACGGGGGGAGTAGAGTGCCGACGTTCTCACAACTGGTGCGCCACGGGCGCGAGCAGATCCGGACGAAAACGAAATCGCCGGCCCTTGAAGGATGTCCGGAAAAGCGCGGCGTGTGCGTTCGCGTTTACACGCAGACGCCGAAGAAGCCGAACTCGGCGTTGCGCAAAGTGGCTCGTGCCAGGCTGACCAACAGCGCGGAAGTGACCACCTACATCCCCGGAATCGGGCATAACTTGCAGGAGCACTCGATCGTGCTGGTTCGCGGCGGCCGCGTGAAGGATTTGCCGGGCGTGCGCTATCACATCGTTCGCGGCACGCTCGACGCCGCGGGAGTCGAAAATCGCAAGCAGGGGCGGTCGAAATACGGCGCCAAGCGGCCCAAAGCCGCCCAGAAGTAAGGCAGGAGAATACGGATGCCACGTAAAGGCTGGGTTCTACGCCGCAAGATTCCAGGCGATGCCGTATACGGAAGCGACCTGGTGCAGAAATTCATTTCGAGCATGATGTACGACGGCAAGCGCTCGACGGCGCAGACGATTTTTTATAGCGCGATGGAACAGGTCTCCAAGAAGGCCAATGATGACGCTCTGAAGATTTTCAAGAAGGCTATCGAGAACTGCAAGCCGGTGCTGGAAGTGAAATCGCGGCGCGTGGGCGGCGCGAACTACCAGGTGCCGGTGGAAGTGAATCCGTTCCGGCGGCAATCTCTGGCCATTCACTGGCTGGTGGGCTATGCGCGGGAGCGCTCCGGCAAGTCGATGATCGATAAGCTGGCGGACGAGATTATGGATGCCGCCAATGGGCGCGGCGGAGCGGTGAAGAAACGCGAAGACGTTCACCGCATGGCGGAGGCCAACAAGGCGTTCGCGCACTATCGCTGGTAGTGGCGCTGATAGGCAGACGGGCTGGCAGCGGGATTTAGGACCTTAAGAATATGGCACGGCAAGTACAACTCGATCAGACGCGCAACATCGGGATCATGGCGCATATCGATGCGGGCAAGACGACCTGCACCGAGCGGATCCTGTTCTATACGGGTGTGACCTACAAGATCGGCGAGGTGCACGAAGGCACCACCGTAATGGACTGGATGGAGCAGGAGCGCGAGCGCGGCATCACGATCACCTCCGCGGCCACGACGGCTTCGTGGAAGCGCTACGACAAAACGTATCGCATCAACATCATCGATACGCCCGGCCACGTGGACTTTACCGTGGAAGTGGAACGCTCGTTGCGTGTGCTGGATGGCGCGGTGGCCGTGTTTGACGCCGTAGCTGGCGTGCAGCCGCAATCGGAAACGGTTTGGCGCCAGGCCGATAAGTACCGCGTGCCACGCATTGCCTTCATCAACAAGATGGACCGCATCGGCGCCGATTTCGACCATTCCATCCGCACCATGCGCCAGCGGCTTCAGGCGCATCCCGTGCCGATCAATTATCCCATCGGGCGCGAAGACAATTTTATTGGCGTGATCGACTTCATCGAAGAGCACGCCGTGGTGTGGACGGAAGAAGCTCTCGGCGCGGAATACGAAATTCTGCCGCTCGAAAAATTGTGGGACGCGGCGTTTTTGAAGACGCGCCCCGCGCTCGAAACCGCCGTCAAGGCCGGCGCGCTTACTCCCGAGTTTTACAAAGAGCACCGCGAGAAGGTCGTCGAATACATCGCCGAGCACGACGACGCTATCCTCACCAAATACCTCGATCAGCACAAGCTGGAGCCGGCGGAGCTGCGCGCATCGCTGCGGCGCTCCACGATTGCGCTGAAGCTGGTGCCGGTGCTGGCCGGATCGGCTTTCAAGAACAAGGGCGTTCAGCCGCTGCTCGACGCGATTATCGACTATCTTCCGTCGCCCATGGACGTGCCGCCGGTCGAGGGAACGGATCCGGACGGCGCTGAGCCGGAATTGCGGCGCGCTTCGGACGATCAGCCCTTCGCGGCGCTGGCCTTCAAAATCATGACCGACCCGTACGTCGGGCATGTAACGTACATCCGCGTTTATTCGGGCGTGATGAAAACCGGGCAATCGGTGTTTAATTCCACCAAAAAGACGCGCGAGCGCATTGGCCGCCTGCTGCGCATGCACGCCAACAAGCGCGAGGAAATTGAATCGATCGAAGCGGGCGATATTGCCGCGTGCGTGGGACTGAAGAACGTGTCCACCGGCGACACCCTGTGCAGTGAAGAAAAGCCCATCGTTCTGGAAAACATCGAATTTCCTACCCCGGTTATTTCCGTGGCGATCGAGCCAAAAACCAAAGCGGATCAGGAAAAGATGGGCACTGCGCTGGGCAAGCTGGCGCAGGAAGATCCCACCTTTCGCGTGCACACCGATCACGAGACGAATCAGACGCTCATTTCGGGAATGGGCGAGCTGCACTTGGAAATCATCGTCGACCGCATGATGCGCGAGTTCGGCGTGCAGGCCAACGTGGGCCGTCCGCAGGTGGCCTATCGCGAGACAATTCTCAGAGTCGCCGAGGGCGAAGGCAAATACATACGCCAGACTGGCGGCCACGGCCAATACGGCCACGCGGTGCTAAGCGTTCATCCACTGCCGAGCGCAGGGCATGAGGATATGCACGAGCTGTCCACCGATGAGATCGACGAGCTGGCCAAAAGTGTGGCCGGCAAGGGCGGCAAGTGGCATTTCGACAAGGAGCATCGCCTGCTGTTTGTCGACAAGATCGTGGGCGGCTCGGTCCCTCGCGAATTTATTCCGCCCATCGAAGACGGTGTCCGCGAGGCCATGGAGACAGGTGTTCTGGCTGGCTACGAAATGGTCGATGTCGCCGTAGTGTTGACCGACGGCAGCTACCACGATGTGGACAGCTCGGAAATGGCGTTCAAAATCGCCGGTTCGATGGCGTTCAAGGACGCGTGCAAGCGCGCCAATCCCAAGCTGCTTGAGCCCATCATGCGCGTGGAAGTGGTGGTCCCGGAGGAATACATGGGCCCGGTGATTGCCGACCTAAACTCGCGGCGCGGACAGTTGCAGGGACGCGAATCGCGCGCGGGCACTGAAATCATCAACGTGCTGGTTCCGCTGGCGGAAATGTTCGGCTATGCCACTGAGATTCGCAGCCGCACGCAGGGCCGCGGCAGTTTCACCATGCATTTCTCGCACTACGAGCAGGCGCCGGCCAACGTATCCGAGGAAGTGATCGCGCGCGCCACGGGCAAGACGGTTCGGTCCTGATTTTGAGATTGAGTAAAGCAAGCTGAGGCGGAGGAGCCCAAGAATATGGCGAAGGAGAAATTCGAGCGGAGCAAGCCGCACGTAAACGTGGGGACGATCGGGCACATCGACCACGGCAAGACGACCTTGACGGCGGCGATCACCAAAGTGCTCAGCAAGAACAACCCGAAGGTATCGTTCCGGGCGTTCGATTCGATCGACAACGCGCCGGAAGAGCGCGAGCGGGGCATTACCATCGCGGTGTCGCACGTGGAGTATGAGACGGCCAACCGTCACTACGCGCACATCGACTGCCCGGGGCACGCCGACTACGTGAAGAACATGATCACCGGGGCGGCGCAGATGGACGGAGCGATCCTGGTGGTGGCGGCGACCGATGGGCCGATGCCGCAGACGCGCGAGCACATTCTGCTGGCGCGGCAGGTGGGGGTGCCGTACGTGGTGGTGTTTTTGAACAAGTGCGACGTGGTGGAAGATCCGGAATTGCTGGAGCTGGTGGAGCTGGAAGTGCGCGAGCTGCTGAAGAGCTACCAGTTTCCAGGGGACACGGTGCCGGTAATTCGCGGTTCGGCGCTGAAGGCACTGGAAGGCGATCCGAAGTGGGAGAAGTCGATATTGGAGTTGATGGAGGCGGTGGACAAGAGCGTGCCGCTGCCGCAGCGGGATATCGACAAGCCGTTCGCCATGCCGATCGAGGATATTTTCTCGATTTCCGGCCGGGGCACGGTGGTGACGGGACGGGTCGAGCGCGGCAAGGTGAAGGTGGGCGAGGAAATCGAGATTGTGGGCTTCCGTCCGACGACCAAGAAAACGGTGACGGGCGTGGAGATGTTCCGCAAGCTGCTGGATGAAGGAATTGCGGGAGACAACGTGGGATTGCTGCTGCGCGGCACGGAGAAAGACGAAGTGGAGCGCGGGCAGGTGGTGGCCAAGCCAGGCTCGATCACGCCGCACACGAAATTCAAGGCCGAAGCGTACGTGCTGACCAAGGAAGAGGGGGGGCGGCACACGCCGTTTTTCACGGGGTACCGTCCGCAGTTTTATTTCCGGACCACGGATGTGACGGGAGACGTGAAGCTGCCGACAGGCGTGGAGATGGTGATGCCGGGGGACAACGTGTCGGCGGAGATCTCGCTGATCACGCCGGTAGCATTGGAGAAGGGGCTGCGCTTCGCCATTCGCGAAGGCGGCCATACCGTCGGCGCCGGCGCCGTCACCGAGATCATCGAGTAA
>Ga0335074_10000742_pt1 | contig 45191 bp, 41 predicted proteins | sample Lox_Sample_23_FD_206715 | JGI IMG/M metagenome (GOLD analysis project Ga0335074, IMG submission 206715) | Soil microbial communities from Loxahatchee National Wildlife Refuge, Florida, United States - Lox_Sample_2.3 | ecosystem: Environmental > Terrestrial > Soil > Wetlands | place: USA...
ACCCAGGTTCGGTCGCCCACCGCTGACAACGTGCAATTTGCGCCATACCCACTTAGATCTGCCCCCCCGGCAGGAGACTACTTTCCTAGTCCGTTACCCAGCTCGGCTTGCGAGCGCTCACATAATTGCCGCTGACCCCGACCTGGGGGCTGCGAATGTTCGCTCTGAGCGGGAAAAACCTGTCGAACGTGCGTCGCGCCCCCCGCTCTTTGCAGAAAAAGAGGGCCTTGGCTGGACGGCCAGCCAACCCAGTCCAGCCAGCGGAGAGGGGGGGATTCGAACCCCGCACCTGGCCGTCTGGACCGTCCCCGAGCGTCCCCGATCTCCGCAAATTGCGGGGCGGGCGACCCCGAGCGGCCCCCATCGATAGCCCGAGAGGGGTCACGCAACGGGTCACGCGGGCCCGGCTCAGACGGCCACGCAGGTCCGGATCCGGGAGGCGCCGGCGCGTCCGAACCGCCTGCAAGCTTGTGCCGATGTTCGAGTTGAGCTTTCCGCGGCGTCAGCAGGCCCGGCGGCTGCGCCGGGCCGCCGCGAGCGGCGCGGCAGCGATCGTCGCCGGCGGGCTCGCAGCGCTCGCTGCGGGCGCCGGCGCGAGCGCCTTGGCCGGACTGCTGGCGGTGGTGGTGGTCGCGCTGGCGCTCGACGCTCGTCGGTGGGTGCGCCTGGCCGCCCGCAGCCGCGTCGGGGCGCGGTCTGAGGACGCGGTCCGTCGGGCCCTTGGTGGGCTGGAGGCGGAGGGGTGGCGGTTGCGGCACTCGCTGCCGTGGGGCGGGCGCGGCGATATCGACAGCCTCGCGATCGCCCCGACCGGGGTCGGGTTCGTAATCGTTTTCTGCCCCGCGGAGGCGCACTCGTCGGCTTTCCGACAGCCTGTGGTCCTGGAGTGCATGTGCACTTGACGTGCAGTGGGATGGAAGGCACGCACGTAGGAACGACGTACAAAAGAAACGAATGGGTCGCCACCCGGGGGGCAGATGCGAGGGCGAGGATTGGGGACGGCTATCGGTTGGATGGATCGAGTCGGTGGGTCAGCGCGGTTCGGCGGCGGCCGGCTCCGGGGGTGCGGACGGCTTGGGCGAGCGCGCGGCGGGATCCGACGAGGACGATGAGTTGTTTGGCGCGGGTGATGCCGGTGTAGAGCAGGTTGCGCTGGAGCATCATCCAGGACGAGGTGGTGAGTGGGATGACCACGGCGGGGTATTCGCTTCCTTGGGAGCGGTGGATGGTGATCGCGTAGGCGTGGGCGAGTTCGTCGAGTTCGGCGAAGTCGTAGTCGATGGGTTCGTCTTCGTCGGTGAGCACGGTGAGCGTCTGCTCTTGCAGGGAGAGGCCGGTGACGGTCCCGACGGTGCCGTTGAAGATGCCCGCTTTGCCTTTGTTGTAGTTGTTGCGCAGCTGGATGACCTTGTCTCCGGCGCGGAACACCCGGTCGCCGTAGCGCTTCTCCTGCATCCCGTTGCCGTCCGGGGTGAGGGCGTCTTGCAGCATGGCGTTGAGGTTGCCGGCTCCGGCGGGTCCGCGGTGCATCAGCGTCAGTACTTGAACATCGCGGACCGGGTCGAGCCCGAACTTGGCGGGGATTCGGCGGGCGACGATGTCCACGACGAGTTTGGCGGTCTCCTCCGCGGGGTGTAGGCCGGAGTCCTCGGCGGGGTCGCAGGTGAACCAGTAGAAGTCGCGGAAGTCGGTGAGCTGTGGGGGTTGGCCGTGGTTGATGCGGTGGGCGTTGACGACGATCCCCGACTGGCGGGCTTGGCGGAAGATCTGGGTCAGGCGCACCCGGGGGATGCGCCCGGCGGCGAGCAGGTCGCGCAGGACTTCGCCGGCGCCGACCGAGGGGAGTTGGTCGACGTCGCCGACGAGCAGCAGGTGCGCGCCGTCGGGGATTGCCTTGACGAGCTTGTTGGCCAGGATCACGTCCATCATCGAGGCCTCGTCGACCACGACCAGATCGGCGTCGAGCGGGTGGTCGCGGTCGTATTTGGGGTCGCCGCCGGGCTGGAGCTCCAGCAGCCGGTGAACGGTGGAGGCCTCGTGGCCGGTCAGTTCGGCGAGCCGCTTGGCGGCTCGGCCGGTGGGCGCGACCAGTGCCACGTTTGCCTTCTTGGCGGTGGCGAGCTCGACGACGGAGCGGACGGTGAAGCTCTTGCCGCACCCCGGCCCGCCGGTCAGCACCGCGACCTTGCTGGTGAGCGCGAGCGTGACCGCCTCTTGCTGGCCGCTCGCGAGATCCTGGCCGGTCCGGTTCCCTAGCCAGCCCAGCGCCTTCTGCCAGTCCACCGCGGTGAACGCGGGGAGCCGCTCCTGGGTTGAGTTCAGCAGGTCCGTGAGCCCGCCGGCGAGTGAGCGCTCGGCGCGGTGAAACGGCACCAGATAGACCGCCGGAACGGTGCCGCCGGTGGGATCGTCGCTGGCCGGCAACTGCTCACGGACGACACCTTCCTCAGCCGCGAGCGCATCCAGGCAGGGACCGATCAGCTGCTGGTCGACCTGCAGGATCTTCGTCGCCTCGCGGATCAGATCAGGCTCGGGGAGGTAGCAGTGCCCGTTCTCAGCGGCCTGGGAGAGGGTGAACTGCAGGCCGGCTTTGATCCGTGCCGGGCTGTCGTGGGGGATCCCCACCGCTTGGGCGATCGTGTCGGCGGTCTTGAAGCCGATCCCCCACACCTCCGAGGCGAGCCGGTAGGGCTCGCTGCGCACCACCGAGATCGAGTCATCGGCGTATGCCTTGTAGATCCTGACCGCCAGCGACGTGGACACCCCGATGCCGGACAGGAACACCATCACTTCCTTGATCGCCTTCTGCTCCTCCCACGCGTCGGCGATCCGCTGGGTCCGTTTCGGGCCCAGCCCGTGCACCTCGATCAGCCGGTCGGGCTGCTGTTCGATGATCGTCAGGATGTCGATGCCGAAATGCGCGACCATCCGCTCGGCCATCATCGGCCCGATCCCCTTGATCAGCCCCGAGCCGAGGTAGCGGCGGATGCCCTGGATCGTGGCCGGCAGCACCGTGGTAAAGGAATGCACCTGAAACTGCTTGCCGTACTTCGGATGGCTGCTCCACCGCCCGGTCAGCCGCAGGCTTTCGCCGATCTGAGCACCCAACAGCGGCCCCACCACGGTCAGCAGATCCGGGCCGGTGCGCTCGGTCGCGACCCGGGCGATCGTGTAGCCGGTGTCCTCGTTGGCGTAAGTGATCCGCTCCAGCACCGCTTCGAGCACCGAGTGGCTCTGGGGCAGATGCGCCGAGGAAGGCGCCTGCGCGCTCACGTGCGGCGGACGCGGCGGTCGAGCTCCAGCTCCCGCATGCGCCCGGGCGCAAGCGCCGAGGCCCGCGCGCTGCGCAGCGCCGCGATCTCTGAGTGAGGCTCTCTCGCGAGCACGAACTCGCCGGCCGGTCCGCAGAACGCGGCGTCGTCGACGACGGTGCGGAACGCGCTCACGAGGTTCTGTTCCTCGAAGGATCGTTGGGTCTGGCGCCGTTTAGTTCCCGCAGTAACTGGGTGTTGGTGCGACGGGCCGCCTCGAGATCTTCCTGCGCATCGCGCAGCTGTATCTCCAGATCCGTGACGCGCGCCGAGAGACGCTCGTTCGCGTCACGCAGAGCGACCAGTTCCGGCGTCTGGTCGAGACCGAGGTGCTCGACAGCGACCTCCCGGCCGAGCTCGATCCCGAGCCGCTTCCGCAGGCGCGCTAGCTCCTTGGCCTGGGCTTGAGCTTGCTCCCTGAACATCGTGCGCTCGGCCCGCAGCGACGCCACCGACATGCTGTGTCGATAGGCGGTGCCTGTGGCGTAGCGCCGGTTCACCTCCATCTGCGCGAGCTCGATCTCGGCCGCGAACCTCCCAGCAACGTAGTTGCGATGGACGCCCGCTCTGCGCGCGATCTCGGAATAGTTGCTGAGCGCCGGATCCATCTCCTCGACCATCTGGCGGATCACCTCGAGCACGCTCTCGCGCTTGTGCTCGTTGCGCTTGGCTTTCGCGGCGATCATCGCTTCCGCTGCCCTGCTCATGCTGCCCCCGCCGCACTTGCCACCTTCAAGCTCACGAGCGGCGGCGAGAACGTCGGCTCGGGCTGCGCGATCGCCCCGACCTCATGGATCGCGAGCCGGTTCTCGGCCTGCGCGCGCGCCGCGCGAAGGGCAGCGAACAGCTCCTCAAGCTTGCGTCGCTCTCCGGGTTCGAGCTCGGCGAGCAGTCCCTCGTTGCTCCTGATCAAGTTGCGTACCGCCTTGATCTCCGCATCGTTTGGTACCGCCTTCTCCCGCGCCCAGTCCCGCAATTGCGGCACCGCGGCGTTCAGTCGCTCCCGAGCGTCCAACAGCTGCTCCAGGTACGCGTAAAGGTCGGGCAGGTAAGACGGGTCGGTGCGAAAGTGAACACAGCCCAGGCACTGGTGACTGAACGGACACGCCGAACCGAGCGCCTTCACGTTGTGCGGCTCGACGCAGTGTCCCAGCGGCACCGGGATCCGTCCGACACTGCGCGTGATGCTCTCCGCGTCCGGGTAATCGCTGCCGCCGACTCGCGCGCCGTCGCGGTTGATCGTCAGCGGCGACGACGCCCTGACCGCCTCGTGGAGCCGTTCCGCACGCACCCGGTAGTACCCCTGGGTCGTCTGAATGCTGCGATGATCCATCAGCTTCTGCAACACATCGACGGGAACCACTGGGTCGACAGAGTCCGCGTGACGCTGTGCGTATGAGTGGCGCAGCGCATATGCGTGAACAGCGGCCGAGGGGAACGCCTCGCCATCGGCGCTAACCAGCGACAGTCCGTCGACCCAACGGCGCAGCATCACCCCGAACGAGTAAGTCATGACCGGCCGGCGGCCGTCGGTGTTCTTCTTCGCACTCGGGAAAAGCTTCAGATCCCTCAACGTGCGACCCGGGTAACGCTCACGAACTGCGGCCTGCTGGCGCTCGATCAGCTCCGCGGCCTCAGGAGTAATCGGTAGCGTAATCCGCTTCTTCGGTGGCTTCTCGCGCTTGTATCGCAGCAGAGGTCGGCGTGGCCCCGTGGCACCTTGCTCGGCCCACTCCAGGCAGTCCGCGTCCAGCGCGCAGATCTCGACCGGACGCCGCCCGGTGTGCGCGAGCAGTTGGAAGATCACCCGGGCATCCTCGTTCGTCAGCAGCTCAAGCGTTGCCGGCTCAAGCAGTTGGTGCAACACATACTCAGGGATCGCCTTCCCCGGCTCGTAATCACCGGTCTCGCCCGCTCTGCGGTTCAAGAGTCGGACGTCCTCGTCGAGAAGGCTGAACTCCTCCGGCAACCCAGCGGCTATGCCACCTGCGGCCGTGTGCCCGTACCGTCGGGCAAAACGGAGGAGCTCGCGGAGGTGCCGGACGTTCGTAAGGGAATACTCTGGCGTCGAACTAGCGCACTGCCACTGCAGGAAGCGCTCGAGCTCATCCCGCGTGAGCAACTCCGGCCGCTCACCATGGTGAGGCAAAGTCGCTAAAAATCTCGACATTCCGCGAGTGCAACAGGCACTCTGGTATAGCGTCTCCTCGGCGATCGACGCCGACCGCCTCTGGCACCACAGCTTCGTCAACTCTCGAAGCCACCGCTGCGAAATATCGAGAAACGAGATCACCCGGGTCTGGTATCGCGTCGTCGGGTACAGAACGCGCAAGTGCCAAACGTCGCGCTGAAACTCCGACTCGACATCGGTCATAGCGTCCCTAGCCGCTTCCAAGATCACTCGCAACGTGGTGAACATCCCAGAGTCGCGGGGTGCCAGCACCGACGCGTCGGATAAGACGGCGATGTCCTCAACCCGCTCATCACGCACTCGCCGCGCGACCCGCTCAAAAGAATCCGCGCCCACGCGAAGCCCCAACTTGATAACCCGTTGAATCCCGAGAAGCAACTGCGCTTCCACCAACGGCGGCAAATCAGCAAAGCAAGCGCGGCGCCCATCGAAGATCGGGCTCGGAGCCGGCACCCCAGCGCGCTTGAACCCATCGAGCGACGGCCTCTCCCGGGACCATCGCCGATAGCAGCGTCCGCACAGGCCGAGCCGCCCATACTCAACCCATCGGGAGCAGTCCGCAACGTCGCACAGCCGCAGAGACGCGCGCGGTATCGCCGGTGGATACCGATCATCCCCGGCCACCAACGCAGCCACCGAAACGCCACGAAGTCGGCGCAGTCTCGAGCACGCACTGCACAAACCCTCCCGCTGCGCGGGACGTTGGTGACCGGGCGTGCGACACACGAGACAAAGGACGCTGTGGCCTTCGCGCACCACCGGCTTGCGCTTGTACTCGACAACCGAGAGCTGCCCTTCATAACGCGAGCGATAGTTGGAAAGGCAGAGCTCACACAGGCCGAGCCGTCGGCCAGTCGGCCCACGAGCGCCGCGCCCGCAACCAGACCGCTCGCACGGCGCCCAGCCGAACAGCGAATCATCCGGGCTCGGAGCGAAGACGTGACGCTCTGCATCCCAGCCACGGCCAACCAGCGCGACTAGGTCGAGCGCGCGACGCGCTCTCTCAAGACGATCGTCAACCTCGACCACGGGTCGAAGCTGCACGATCGTCACCGGACAACTCCGGGGAGCGGGACGCTCTCGATCGCCTCGCGAAGCCTCGCAGGCGTCGTCGTCACGTACCGTCGCGTCGTCTCGTAATGCGCGTGGCCCAGTATCCGTTGCACCTCGTCAAGCGGGCGGCCACGCTCAACGAGCTGTGTCGCCAGGCCGTGACGGAACTGGTGCGGCGTCACGTGTCGAGCGATGTGCGCCCGACGCGCGAGCGCTGCGACGACCCGGCGCGCACGACCAGTCGTCATCGCCGCGCCGATCTCGCCACCCCACAAGTTGACCAGGACGAAGTCGGACCGGTCAGCCGCCGCGATCGCGCAGCGCTCCACCATGTGAGCGCCGTAGACCGCCACCAGATACGGGTTCGCCGGCACCCAGCGCATCCGATTGCCCTTCCCACGAACATGCAGGTGCGGGCCAGGCACCGGACACCCAAGCTCGCGTGAGCTCTCCATCAGGTGCATCTGGCCTCGCCGCAGCGTCACCGCCTCCTCCACCCGGATCCCCCCAAGACCCAGCAAACAGATCAGCAGCTTGTCCCGCAGCGACCCGGGCGCAGCCAGCATCGCCTCGAACTCACCCAGCGAGACATACGAGACCTCGCTCTGCGCCGCCCCGCGTCCCCGGTGCAGAGGACGCGCGATCCGCGCGGGCGGATCCTCCATCCACGCCACCCGCGGCCCACCAGCCTCCACGACCTCGTACAGAAGATCGTTGACCGACCCCGCTACCAAGCACCGGGCGACCGCGTAACGATAAAAGCTGCGGATCGCCGCCAACACGGCGTCGACCCGCTCCGGCGAGCGGACCCGACCGCAGCCACTGCCCGGCCTCGACACCGGACTCGTCATCAGATGAAAACGGAACGCCCCGAGCCGCTCAGCCCAACGGACCAGGTCCTCGCGCTCGCCGACCGACGCAAGCCAGTTAGCCCACTCCGCGAGCGCCGACGCGTACTGCCGCGTCGTGCTCTCCGCACGCCCGTTCACCAGGCGCAGCCACCGCAAGAACCCATCGAACAACTCGGCGACCTCGAAGGCCCCGTCAAGCACCGTCCAGTACGCCTCACCGCCCGGCAACACCACCTGCTGACGACTGAACACCATCCCGCAACTGCAGCAAGCCAGGCGGACGGACACCCGGGCAGAGAACGCGTGGGCCGCCGGGTTCAAACCGCCCAACGAAGGGCACTCGCGACGATCAAACTAGGGGCAGAAAATAATCGAGTGCAAGACGCGTACGTTCGACGAATGCCACCTGGCTCACGCCCGGCAGACGACGGCGTGGCTGTACCGGCATCGGCGGCGCTGGTGCCGACGAGGAGCGCTTCCGGTGTTGTGCGTGGTCCTTGCCCACGGTTTGGAGGGGGTCGAGGACGGGGTCCTCGTGGTATCGGTTGACCGCTTGGCGCCCGCGCTTAGAGCCGGCGCGAGAATCTCCCCCCGGCCCCGGTTCCTGGCGACGTGATCCGCCCCAGCTGAGCGCGCAGTGCTCCTGAGGGTCCTTAGCCGCCGCGTCGGGAGCGGGTGGCCGCGTCGGCGAACACGCAGGTGAACAGCAGGTGTGCGAGGCAATCGGTGATCGCCTCGGGCACCGTCGGTGCGTCGCGGTCCAGTGCGCCGATGGCGAGCGCGGCGAACCGGCCGGCCTGCTGGGCGTGCTCGATCGCTGGTGGGGGGTCGGCGGCCGCTGAGGCGTGCTGGAGCCAGTCGGCGGCCTGCTCGTAGACGAGCGGCAGCCACTCATCGGCGTCGTAGCCGCGGGATTCGCCGTCGGCTTGGAGGGCGAGGTGAGTGCGGTGAAGGCTGCCGGTGGCGGTGGCGTCGATCGTCGCGATCAGCTCCTGGGCGATGGCGGCGCCGTCGTGTGTGGTGGTTGGGAGGAGGTGCAGGACGTTGGCGGCGACGGCGAGGCTGATCAGGCGGGGGATGGCGGTCGCCAGCAGCGTGATCGGGCATTCGGGGGGGTCCTCGTCGGCCGGTAGGTCCCGGGCGCCGCGCTCGTAGGCGGCCTGGTAGCGCTCGGCGAGCTCGTCGGCCGGCCATGGGCGGGCGAGCTGGCGGTAGATGGCGTCCGGGGTGATCAAGGCGCGCGGGAGGGTCGCGGGGGGCGGCCTCCGAGGCGACTCGGCAGGACCGATCGGGTGGCGCGGTCGTCGCCGTGCGTGCGCCGGGCTCGGACGGACACGGCGGTTGGGCGGTGGGGGCCATCGCGGCGCGGTCTCGGTACCTGGTCTGTGAGCGATGAGCCAAGGCGTGTGGAGATGAACATGAGCGTGAATCGGGCGGTCGCGATCGCAGCGGTCGCCGATCAGACGGAGCTGCGGTCGCTCTACGGGCAGGCAGTCTCGCACGGGGCCGTCAACACGCTGTGTACCCCCGAGGAGGAGCGGGCGTATGGGACGGTGCGGTTGCTGACGCTGGCGACGCTGCGGCTGCCCGACCTCTACCTGCACGCGCACCTGCTCGAGGCGCTCGACCAGGACGCGACGATCGAGCCGGTCCCGCCGCTGGTGAGCGCGCAGCTGGGCGAGATGTGCGCCGGCGCGCTGCGGCTCGCGCACCGCGCGCTCGAGACCCACGCACAGGAGCTCGGCTACGAGTCCGGCGCGTGGGTCGAGCGGTCGCTCGAGTGCGCCCGGGCGCTGCTGTCGGGCGATCTTGAGCGGGAGGACTGGCCGCTGATCGTGCAGTCGCGGCGGTGCGCGATCGCGCTGACGCGCGCGATCGCGGCCACCGCCGCCGAGTCGATGCTGGTGCCGGGAGAGCTCGCCGACGCATCGGCGCGGCTGCTGGTGCTCTACCTGATCTCGACCACACTCCGATGAGCGGGGAGGCGGCGACCGGCCGGATTGGTCTACGAGGGTGGGCGCGGCGAGGGCTGCTGCTCGCGCTCCCGCTGCCGCTGCTCGCGCTGGCCGCAGCAGCGTTCGCGATCGCGCCCACCGGCATCGGCCCGCGGGCGAGGGCTCGGCCGGCTCAGCGGCTTCTGCCGCCGACCCCGCTCGCCTCCATGCCGGCAGCGGCGATCGGCGCCCGCGTCGCGGTCACCGCAGCAGCCGTGGCCCGAGGCGAAGCTGGGCTGTCCCGACCGCGGCGCGCCCGCCATCGCCGACGCTTGGCGCGGGTGGAGCCGTGAGCGATGCGGCGACTGTTCCTGATCGCGCTATCGCTGACGATCCTGCTGCCGCTCGTGGCAGTGCTGCTTGCGTTCGCGGCCACCAGCTCTCAGGCCCAATGCGCCGGCGGCGCGGCCGGTCCGGGCAGCGCCCCCGGGGTGCCCTCAAGCCTGCTGGCGATCTTCGAGCAGGCCGCCGGCAGCTATGAGCTGGGAGCGTCGGGATGGGCGTACCTGGCGGCGATCAACCAGATCGAGAGCAACTTCGACCAGTCCACGCTCCCGGGCGTGCACTCCGGCACCAACGCCGACGGCGCCGCCGGACCGATGCAGATCGGGATCGACGGCACCGCCGGCAACACCTGGGCGAGATACGAGGTCGACGCGCCCGGCGGTCCGAACCCGCCGAGCGTCTACAACGAGATCGACGCCGTGTACGCCGCCGCCAACTATCTGCACGCAAGCGGCGCCCCCGGCGACTGGCAGGCGGCGATCTACGCCTACAACCACGCCGGCTGGTACGTCGCTCAGGTGCAGCAGCTGGCCCAGCAATACGCCCAGGCGGCAAGCGGACCCGGCTCGCCGGCGACAGGCATACAGGGCCTCGGCGCCCCGGCGGCATGCGTGACCGTCGGCCCCACCACCCCCGGCGCGACGGCGCGGATCCTCCCCGACGGGCTCGCCGCCGCCCCCGAGGACGCGCCGGCCCAGGTGCAGGCCGCGATCGCCGCCGGCAACCGGATCATCGACACCTCCTACAGCACCGAGCGCCAGCCGAACATGCTCGCAACCGTGATGAGCTCATACGACTGCTCCGGCTCGACCGACTTCGTGCTCTACAACGCCGGGCTGAACGCGGCGCAGGTCGACATCGGCGACGGGATCGCCGGCGACTCGGGCATGCTCGAGAGCTACGGCGATCCCGGACCCGGCCGGTGGATCACCGTGTACGCCTCCGCCGGGCACGCGCTCATCCAGCTGGCCGGGGTCGTGCTCGACACCGCCCACTGGACGTCGACCATCCCGTCCGGCAGCGGACCCCGCTGGCAACCCGCGACGATCCTCCCCTCCCAGCTGGCGGACGGCAACACGTGGACCGAACGACACCCCCCAGGACTATGAGAAGCCGCCCCAACCCGAGAATGCTCAAGCGCTCCCTGCTCGCCGCCGCGTGCGTCCTCGCGATCGCATCCGCCGCCATTCAACCGGCCGCAACCCACACCGCGAACCCCGCCGACGCCCGGACCCGCACGACCCCGGCGACCATCATCGCGCAGCGGGGACGCCAACGCAGCCTCCGGCGCGCACAGCCTCGCGCGGTCGCGACCACCGTCGCACGCGTATACGCCCGCCACCTCGACAACCAACTATCGGCACAGCCGCTGCCCGGACTCACACCCCAAGCCATGGCGATCGCGCGCCAGAGCGGCCCGTTGCCCGCGCCCCTGCACGTCACCCAAGTACAGCTCACGAGCGTCACCGGCGCCGCCGGCAACTGGACCGCGGACTTCGCGATCCGCGACACGCACGGCCGCCAGACCGCCAGCGGCCAGCTCGTCCTCTCCGCCACCGGCGACCAGTGGCAGGTCACCGAGCTCATCCCGCCCGACCCCGACACCCTCATCGCGCCAAACCCGCCGGCCCCGCCGCCCACCGGCCCCGCCGCGGCCCGCCGCGCCGCGCTCGGATTCACCCAGAGCTACCTCGCCTACACCTACGGCCACGCCGCCGCCCGTCAGCTAGGCGACCTCACCCCGGAACTACAAGCCGCGATCGCCGCCCACCCACCGCAAGTGCCAGCCGCCACCCAGGCGCTGCATCCCCGCATCGCGAGCGTCGCACTCACACGCGATGGCGCACGCTGGCTGGCAAACGCGAACGTCACCGACGGACAAAACACCTACCAGGTGACGAGCATCCTGGCCCGCATCCGCAGCGATTGGCTGGCCATCGCACTCAGATCCGCAGGATGATGGCCCCGGCCCCTCCACGCCCGCGGGATCCAAGACCGCGAAACAGTCGATCCGACATCAACCTCGCGAATCGGGAACGAAAGCCCAACGAATCGCACGAGGCTCCTGTGCCGCCGTCCACTGGGCAAGCGCTCCCGGGCGAGCTGCCGGCCATCTGTCGGCCCTTGTTCCCAGCGCACAATTTGTCGATTATCGGGCGGTCGCGACGAGGCGGTCAACGCGGCTTGTGCAATCGTGGCATTGCTATAGCGCGGCCGGCGCCCCGGCCGACGCGAAAGCAATCACGCGCCTTGTGCCACGACGAGACAACCGGCGTGATCGAGATGTCGCCACTGCACAAGCGGTACACGACGCGACCGAACGGCGAAAGCGATGGTGCGGGCCGCGGGACGACGTTCACAACCAGGCCAATCGTCGGGGCGGAGTTGGCTGGGCCGCGCTCGGAAACGCGCCGCGCCTGCATAGGCAAACGCTGCGCGTCAGTGACCCTCGTTCGCTCCTGGTGCGCGACCTCCTCGACGGCGACGAAGCCGCCCGCGTGAACGCCTCCATCCGCGTGGCGAGCGACATCGGCCCATTTACTGAGTAGCGGCTAGAGCTTCAGGGGACAGGGCCGACCAGGCTGCTGCGCGTCGGAACTGGTGTCAGCACTGGTGCGGCTCTAACCGCCCCTCCGCGTCCAACTCGGCCGTCAGATAGAGGCAGTCGATTGGCAGCACGCGGGCGCGGGCTGACAAGCTGACGGGGCCCCTCGATCGGCGCTTCTGATCCAACGGGACAGGGCTTTCGCCGGACCGCTCCTCGTTGTCTACGGACGCTTCTACATAAAGTCAACTGTTTTAGTAGGGTATAGCCCGCCAACACCGTCGACCGTCTGAATTACGACTGGCCGCGCCGCTCGCCAAGGCTCGACTCAAGGCCCGTATACCTGATCGCGCCGCTCGGATGCGCGAGTTTCGGGAGCCGAAACCGATCGTCGCGGCAGAGTGTCCGCTAGCAAAGGAGCAGCACAAAATGAGCTTGCAGATTGGAGATACAGCCCCGGACTTTGAGGCTGAGACGACCGAGGGGGAGATTCGCTTCCACGACTGGATCGGAGATTCGTGGGCGGTGCTGTTCTCCCATCCCAAGGACTTCACGCCGGTCTGCACGACCGAGCTTGGGTACATGGCGCGGATCAAGCCCGACTTCGACAGCCGTGGGGTGAAGGTGATCGGTCTGTCCGTCGATCCGGTCGACAAGCACTCGGGGTGGGGGCAGGACATCGAGGACACGCAGGGATACGCTCCCAATTACCCGATCATCGGCGACGCCGACTTCAACGTCTCGAAGCTGTACGGGATGCTGCCGGCCGACACCTCGGGTGATGCCGGCGCTCGGACGCCTGCCGATAACCAGACTGTCCGGAACGTTTTCGTGATCGGCCCGGACCGCAAGATCAAGCTGATCCTCGTCTACCCGATGACGACTGGGCGCAACTTCGACGAGGTGCTCCGGGTGATCGACTCGTTGCAGCTCACCGCCAACCACAAGGTCTCGACGCCCGTGAACTGGCAACCCGGTGATGATGTGATCATCGCCGGCTCGGTGTCCGACGAGCAGGCCAGGGAGATCTTCGGGGAGTTCGAGTCGCCACGTCCCTACATTCGGATCGTCCCGCAGCCGCGCTAGCGCGGAACAAGAAAGGACCTGAGCATGAGTGGTGAGTCACACGAAGGTCACGAGCACAACGGGCCTGGCTACGCGTCGCCCGAGGTGGCGCGTCAGCAGCCTCCGGAGAGGTTCGTGTATGTCGCCTCGCTGTATGAGGGGACGGGGATCAATCGCCCGGACTTCATTGCGGTCGTCGATGTGGATCCGGAGTCGTCCTCTTATGGGCAGATCGTTCATCGCACCGAGATGCCGAACGTCGGCGATGAGCTGCATCATTTTGGCTGGAACGCGTGCTCGTCGGCGTGTCACTCGCAGCTGCAGCGGGACACGATGATCGTGCCGGGGATGCGGTCCTCGCGGTTGCACATCATCGATATCTCCGACCCGCGCGCGCCGCGGATCAAGGACGTGATCGAGGGGGAGGAGGTCAAGGAGAAGCTGGGGTTGAGCGCGCCGCATACGGTGCATTGCATGTCGGGCGACATCGTGACGATCTCGATGCTGGGTGACGCCGATGGGAATACCCCCGGGGGGTTTGCGGTGCTCGACGCGCGTGATTTCTCGATCGCGGAGCGGTGGGAGCGCGAGCCGAACGGTCTGGAGTTCACCTACGACTTTTGGTACCAGCCGCGGCAGAACACGTTGATCTCGAGCGAGTGGGCGGCGCCGAACACGTTCCTGGATGGCTTCAATCCGGCCGATGTGGCGGCCGGGAAGTACGGGCGCAAGCTGCACTTCTGGGACCTCGAACGCCGCGCCATGGTGCAGACGATCGATCTCGGCGACGAAGGCTGGATCCCGCTTGAGATCCGCTGGCAGCACGATCCCGACTCGGCCCAGGGCTTCGTCGGCGCGACGCTGTCGAGCAACATCATCCGGTTCCGGCGCGACAACGGCACCTGGTCCACCGGCAAGGTGATCGACGTGGCCAACGAGGAGCTTCAGGGCTGGCCGCTCGAGGGCGGCGTTCCCGGCTTGATCACCGACCTGGTGCTGTCGCTCGACGACAAGGACCTGTTCTTCTCGAACTGGCTCCACGGCGACGTCCGCCACTACGACGTCTCGGATCCCGCCAACCCGCAACTGCGCTCGCAGGTGTGGCTGGGCGGGCTGCTCGGCCGTGATGGTGGTCACCCGAGGGCGCGGGGGGCGCTGAACGGCGGTCCGCAGATGATCCAGAACTCGCTCGACGGCGATCGCGTGTACGTCACCAACTCGCTGTTCTCGACGTGGGATAACCAGTTCTATCCGGGGATCGAGGGCTGGCTGGTCAAGCTCGAACGCCAGCCGGACGGGACCTACACGCTGGACCCGGACTTCTTCGTCGACTTTCACGAGCAGGCCGACGGCGCGCGGCCGCACGAGATTCACCTGCCCGGCGGGGATTGCACCACCGAGATCTTCCAGTAAGCCTTGAGCATGCGCGCGCTCGCGCTTGACTGGAGCCTCGACGGCCCGGTTGGAGAAGCCTTCCTCGTCCTCACCGTCGCGGCCGGTCTTCTGTACCTGCTCGCGGCCAGGGTCGGAAGCCACCGCGACCGCCGCCGGCGCACCTGGCCGCACCGCCGGACCGCGTGCTTCCTCGCGGGGCTGATCGTGTTGCTCGTGGATCTGTACTCAGGTATCGGTACCGAAGCCGACGCACGTCTGTCCATCCACATGGTCGAGCACATGGTCATGTGGGTGGTCGTGGCGCCGCTGCTGGCAGCCGGCGCCCCCGTGCGGCTCGCCCTGTTCGCGCTCCCGCGACCCAACCGCCGCGCGCTGGGCCGATGTCTGCACACCCGCGCAGTGTCAGCGGTGACCGGTCCCGTCGGCTCGGTATCGCTGTTCACCGCGGTCCTCCTGATCAGCCATCTCCCGATCGTCTACGGGCTGGCACTGCGCAACGACTACGTTCACGAGGCCGAACACGGCCTCTACCTCCTCACGGCGCTGCTCGTGTGGGCGCCGCTGCTCGGCGTCGATCCGCTACCCCACCGCCCGGGACCGCGCGGCCGGCTCGTGTGCATGGCCGCATGCATGCTGCCGATGGCCCTGATCGCGCTGTGGCTTGGAACGGCACCGGATCCGGTGTACAGCCACTACCTCCACACGCTCGGACCCGCCGCTCTTCGCGACCAACGCGCCGCTGCCACGATCATGCTGGCGGGATGCCTGCCGGCGTTCGCGGTGCCGGCCCTTTATCGCGTTCGGACTCTCCGCGGGCATCGTCCAATGCGGATGCGCTCCCAGCGAGCGGCTGCGTAGGCCCGGCTCGAAGCCATGCGGTCAAGCTGGGGCGGTGCGCGGTCGCGGGTCCTACCGCGTGACCCACGCCTCGGGGTCGTCAGCGAGGACGTTGATTGAATCCGGCAGGCGAGCGTTGGCGATGTCCGCGACGGTCACGTGCTCGACCACGTTCCGTAGGTTCTTGCGTGCGGCGATCCATACGCGAGGGAGTTGGCTGGCCACCCCGGGGTACTCGGTCTCCTCGGGCTTGCCGCCCCGCACGGTGGCGAGCGGGCCTTCGACGGCTCGGATGATGTCGGCGATCGTGACCAGGCGGGGCTCCTTGGCCAGCCTGTACCCGCCGTCGGTGCCGCGCTGGCTGCGGACCACTCCCGCGACCCGGAGCTCCGAAAGGATGTGCTCCAGGAAGTTCACCGGAATTCCTTGCGAGGTCGCGATCCGCTCTGCCGGCACCGCCTTGCCGTCGGGCGCCGCCGCCAGTTCGATAGCCGCCCGGATCGCGTAGTCCGCCTTGGCGGAGATCCTCATCGTGGCCCCCTTCTCTGAGACCCGCCTGCGGGCTTTGAGTATTTCGATGATCTGTGATGCGGCTCCATCCAGGCTGGTCGTCGGGCTCTCGGCGCGAAGCCCGCAGTGCCCCGGCGGCTCATGGGCGCGGCGAACCTCCGCGTGACCGGCAGCCATCGGCCAGATCAGCACGACCGGCCGTCGTACAGACGAGATATACCTGCAAGGGGCTCGAATCCGTCTAACCTCACTAAATCGATCGACAAAAGTATATATCATCGATCCGTTATTTGGTGATCGCTTAGCCGGATCGCTCCAGAGCTCGCCGCCGCGCACGTCGAGAGCTTCGGGAGACGCTCCACCGAGGCAACCCTTGGCCGGCGCTCGGGAAACTTCACCAACTGAATCGAAAAAGCTCAGAATCCTGATACTCTGACCCAGCAATTTCGATCGAAGTTGTGGGGATTCACTTTCGATGGGAAAGGAATGACATTGGGACCAAGGGCCAGAGCTGTGGCTGCGCTCGCCGTGGCCTTCGCGATGATGGCCGTGCCGGCGGCGGCGGGCGCGACGACGTTGTTCGGGTCGGGATCGAGCGCGGAACAGCCGATCTTGAACGTTCTGTTCAAGGCGTACAACCAGCTGCACCGGAACATCAAGTTCAACTACCTGCCCGACGGCGGCAACGCCGGGGTGCAGGACGTCCAGGCCGGCCGGCGGCTGTTCGCCGTCAACACCCGTCCACCGCTGCCGAGCGACGCCGGCACGACCTACTTCAAGTTGTTCCTCGACGGGCTGTGTGTGGACGTCAACCCACAGAACAGTCTGAGCAACCTGACCGTTGCCCAGACCAAGGACATCTTCACCGGCGTGTACACCAACTGGGGTCAGGTCGGTGGCTCGAACCTGAGCACGACGATCGATCCGGTCGGCCGTAACTCGGCCGCGGGCTCGTACACGTTCTTTCAGCAGGCGATCCTCGGCAACCAGACGCAGTCCTCGAACGTCGCCCAGGAGACTTCCGACGGACTCGTGGCCACGGCCGTCTCCAAAGACCCGAACGCGATCGGCTACATCGGCCTCGCCCATTCGGGCAAGGGCAGCGGCGTCAAGAGGGTGACGCTCAACGGCGTCTCCTGCAACCAGGCGAACATCAAGAACGAGACCTACCCGATGTTCCGCTACATCTGGGGAGTGCTGCCTACCAACGGCGCCAGCCCAGCCGTCGAGAAGTTCTTCGACTGGGTCCGGACCAGCAAGCAGGCTGGCCAGATCATCAACCGCGCCGGCGCCGTGGCGGCCTTCAACAAGAAGTAGCGAGGGCCCCGCCACGGCGATGGACGAGGACGACTTCCTCGAGCAGGACCACGGCATCAGCCAGGACCAGCGCGCCGAGCTTGGGCTCGGCGCGCTTGTGTTCGCGGTGGTCGGCCTCCTCCTCGCGATGTTCGCCTTCGTCGTGCACGAGGCGTGGCCCTCGTTCGCCCACAACGGGATCGGCTGGTTCGGACCCGGCGGCAACCTCGCCCAACAGATCCAGGCGATCATCACGTCGGGAGAGCTAAAGGAAGCGCCGGTCTACACGTTCCACGCCTGGCCGCTTATCTGGAGCACGATCCTCATCGCGGCCGGCGCGGTGGCGATCGCGTTCCCGGCGTCGCTCTTCATCTCGGTGTTCATCGTGGAATTTGCCCCACCGTGGTTACGCCGGACCCTTGAACCCGTGGTGCGGCTACTCGCCAGCGTGCCGTCGGTCATCTATGGGCTCGCGGGGGTACTCGTGATCGTGCCTCTCATCGGCAACCACCTGATCACCCAGAGCGAGAAGGCGTCGGTCACCCCGATCATCCAGTTGAGCGGCGCGAGTCTTCTTGCCGCCGTGCTGATCCTCACCGTGATGATCGCGCCGATCATGATCGCGGTGTTCGTCGATGGGCTGCGAGCTGTCCCACGCGGCTGGCTCGAGGGTTCGCTCGCGCTCGGGGTCAACCCGTGGCGGACCTTCTGGAAGGTGGGCGTGCGGACGATCCGGCCCGTGCTGGTCGCGGGCACCGTGCTCGCCACCGCCCGTGCGATGGGCGAGGCGATCATGCTCAGCATGGTGTCGGGCAGCGTGCCGTTCGCGCCCAACCCCATCGACGGACTGATCTTCATCTTCGAGCCGTCGCAGCCGCTGGCGGCGACGATCATCCACAACACCGAGGCGCTCAACTCAGCGCCGATGAAGGCCACGCTATACGCGATCGGCGCGGTGCTGTTGTTCTCCTCGGCGATGCTGTCTCTGATCGGATGGACCGCCAAGCGGCCGATGCGGCGCTATGGGGTGATCGCATGAGCACCGCACCGACGGCGACGGCCGGCGTCCGTCCCCGGGCCGGGACGGCCAGCGCCTACCGGCTGACCGACCGCCTCGGGCTCGGTCTGGCCTGGTTCTTCGGGCTTCTCTTCTGTGCCATCGCGGGCGCGATCGTCATCTACTTCGCCATCGAAGGAATCCGCTACCTGCGTCCGGGCCTGCTGTTCACCAACCCGGCGCCCGGCGTGAGCGAGAGCCAGACCGGCGGCTTTCTCGACCCCATGCTCGGCACGTTCATCATCGGCGCGATGGCGATGGCGATCGCGCTGCCGGTGGGGGTGGCGATGGCGGTGTGGCTGAGCGAGTTCGGGCGGCCGACGGCGCTCGCCCGGGTCGCCGAGTCGGCCATCGAGATGATGGCCGGTGAGCCGGCGGTGGTCCTCGCGCTGTTCGGGTTGACCTTGTTCGAGCTCCACGCGCTCAGCTTTCTGAGCCAGACCACGAACGGGGTCGTGCTCGGACAGTCGTTCTTCGCCGCCGCGGCGCTGCTCGCGTTGGTCGGGCTGCCGATGGTGGTGGCGAACACGCGCGAAGGCCTGCAAGCCATACCCAGCCACGTCCGCGAGGCGTCCTACGCGCTCGGCAAGACCAAGATCGCCACCACGCGTCGCGTCCTGCTCCCCGCCGTGCGCCCGTCCGTCATCACGGGCACGATGCTCGGCCTCGGACGTGTGATCGGCGACACCGCGATCGTGCTGCTGCTCATGGGGGGAACACTTACATTCCAACCTGCGAACTCCGTGCCCGTGCTCGGCCTGCTTCGCGGGACCGGCGACACGCTGACCGGTTACATCTACTACAACGCTCCGACCGGCGACGGCAACCAGCCGGACAAGGCGTACGCCGCAGCGTTCGTGCTCATGCTGATGGTGCTGGCGCTGAATCTCGGCGTCGATCTTGTGGTCAACCGCTCGCGCAACGCGGTCCGATGGAGCTGAGAAAGCCGCCGCCCGTCCGGCGTCTGAGCGACGCATGGACCCCGCCCACCGCCACTCCCCCAACGACCAACGGCAACGGCCACCATCCGGTCACGTCGTTCGTCGGCGCTCCGCAACGCGCGGCGCCGAGCTCGATCGCCATCGACCGGATGCACGTGGAGAACCTGTCGGTCAGCTACGGCGAGAAGCCCGCCGTCAAGTCCGTGTCACTCCCCATCCGTCAGGGTGAGGTGCTCGCACTCATCGGGCCGTCGGGTTGCGGTAAGACGACGCTGCTGCGCTCGCTCAACCGGCTGACCGAGCTCACTCGGGGCGCGTCGCTGAGCGGCCGGATCACGCTCGACGGCGTTGACATCGCATCGATGGAGGCGACCTCGCTGCGGCGCCGGGTGACGATGGTCTTCCAGCAGCCCAATCCGTTCCCGATGAGCGTGTTCGACAACGTCGCCTACGTCCTGCGCGAGCAGGCCTCGCGGCGTCCGCGGCGCGCTGCGGTGCGTGGCGCGGTCAACGACGCGCTCGGCCGCGCCGGCCTGCTCGACGAGGTGGCCGACAACCTCGATCACCCCGCGCTGCGCCTGTCGGGCGGTCAGCAGCAGCGGCTCTGCATCGCGCGTGCACTGGCCGCCGACCCCGAGGTCCTCCTCCTCGACGAACCGTGCTCCGCGCTCGACCCGGTGTCCACCCGGCTGATCGAGGAGCTGATCATCAAGCTGCGCGGGGACGTCGCCATCGTGATTGTCACGCACAACCTGCAGCAGGCATACCGCGTCGCCGACTACGTAGCGTTCATGTACCTGGGCGAGCTCGTCGAGTACGGAAGCGCGCACAAGCTGTTCGGCACGCCGAGCCAGCAACGCACGAGGGATTACGTCAGCGGTGCCTTCGGTTAGAGGTGTGTCGACGGCCTGCGCAGCCACGCTGCCGCTGGCGGTGCTCCTCACCGGCTGCGTGTCGACGCAGACCGTGGCGGCCCGGGCCAGGCTGGTCGACGCGCGGATCATTGCCAGCCAGACTGGGACCGAGGTCACACGCGCGAATCCCGCGGTGAGCGCTGGAACGCCAGTGGTGATCCGAAATCGCACCGGCTCCGCGATCGTGGTGGCGCTTCGCAACGAATCGGCGCGCGCGCTCACCGACCTACCGATCTCGGTGGGGGTGCGCATGCGGTCCGGACGCGAGTTCTACCTGAACCGGTCTGCCAACCTCGACTACTTCGCGAGCCACGTCGCGGCGATTGGCCCGCACGCCGCTACCGCCTGGGTGTTCACGACCGGCACCTCAATTCCAAGCGGACGGCCGTTCGTCAACGTCGGGTTCTCGCAGCTGCATCCGACGCCGACCGGCTCGCTGCCGCCCGTCGAGGTGTCACTGCGCGCGTCCTCGGGTGGCGTGTCGCTGGAGCTGTCGGTCGTCAATCGCTCGGCGATCCCCCAGTACGACCTCCCTGTCTACGCAATCGCCCTCCGGGCTGGACGCGAGGTGGCGGCCGGGCGCACCGCGGTCGCACACCTCGGAACGCGTGGAACAACGACCTCGACCATCAGCTTGCTCGGCAGCTCGCGCTACGACGCGCTGCGGCTGATCGCCTCACCCACCATCTTCAGCTAGGAAGAGAGTCCATGAACACGACCGAAAGCCAGCGAACTGAGGCTAAGGCGTCCACCGCCGGAAAAGAGCAAAATCCGACGACCGTCATGCCGGCGACGGAGTACGAGAGCTGTGAGCATTGCACGGCGCCGGTCGAGGCCGCCCAGCGTTACTGCGTCGTGTGCGGAGCGCGACGCAAGCATGTGGACGACCCGGCCGCTCGTTTCCTGGCCGGGGCAACTGACCGCCACCGCACCGTGCGCGGCGCGCGCCGTGGCTCGTCGGCGCCGCGTCGCTCCGCCGGGCTCGGTCTGGCCCTCGCGCTGGCCGCGATCCCGCTCGCGGTCGCGCTCGGCGTCCTGATCGCGCGCCCCGAGAACAACGTCAACAACAAGCTGCTCGCGGCGCTGCGCGCCGAGAAGCCGCCCGTCGTCAACGTGAACGGCGGGGGGTCGGCCGGCGGCGCGACGGCTGCGGCCACGACCACCGCGGCCGCTCCGTCGGCGCCGGCGGCTCGCTTGACCAGCACCTTCGGCCTGCAGCAGGGCTACGCGGTCGAGCTCGAGACGCTGCCAGGCTCCGGCACGACGCAGGCGACGGTGGCCGCGGCCGAAGGCAAGGCTCGGGCGCACGGAGCCACGGCGGTCGGTCTGATCAGCCAGTCCGACTTCAAGATCGCGCCCGCGCCGTCTGCCGGCGACTACGTGATCTACTCGGGCCAGTACAGCTCGAGCGCCGCCGCCACCTCCGCGCTGGCCAAGCTCAAGCATGCGTTTCCGTCCGCGAGGGTGATCGCCGTCCGCTCGGCCAGCGCCGGCGCTTCTGCCGCCCCGGTGCTGTCGAGCACCCAGTACGGCAGCGCGCACGCGGTCACCGGATACAAACCCGACGCCGGCCAGCTCTCCCAGGGCGCCCAGATCGTCAACCAGGAGAGCAAGGAGACCAACGGCAACTACACGAAATCGCAGCAGGGGCTGCCCGACGCGATCTCGGTGCCATGATCGGCCTGCGACGCAAGCCGTCGACTAAGGCGCCGCCGGCAGGTGCCGCCGACAATTCCCATACCCCGAGCGAGAACGCAGGAACGGCCCGTCCCGCGGATCCCGATCTGGTGGCGCAGCGTGACCGGCTGGTCGAGCGCTTCGCGCACATGCAGTCCGAGCTGGGCGGTCTGTTCTACGAGATGGCGATTCGCGACCACGTCCGGATGGAGGTCCTGATCCCCAAGGCGGCAGAGCTGCAGCGCGTCGACGCTGAGCTGGCCCAGCTCGAGTGGATGATCGACTCCGGCAGCTCGAGCGTCGGCGGCCGGTGTTCGGCCTGCGGCGCGGTCTACGCCAGGGGCGCCGCGTTCTGCGCCCAGTGCGCGCATGCACTCGCCGCCCGATGATCCGCCGGCTGCGCAGAGTCCGCCTCACCTGGACGCAGGTCGCGATCGTGGCCGCCGCCTCCGCGCTGTCGACCGCGGTGATCATCGAGGTGAGCACCCGCGGCAACGGTCTCTCCTACTCCACGCTGGCCGCGCTGCGCCAGCGCGTAGCGGTTCGCACCACTTCGTCCCGGACCGCGGTCGGCTCGGCGGTTGCGGTCACGACGCCGGCACAGGCATCGGGGCCGACCGACACCGCCGCGGCCTCCACCAGTCCACCGGCCGACTCGAGCGGGCCAGTGGACACGGGCGATGACGCGAGCAGCACCGCCGGCCATGGCAGCACGGGCGAGGACAGCACGGGCGACGACACAACCGAGAGCGGCGCAACCGGCACCACCCCGGCGAGCACGACCACCAGGCCCACCGCTCAGGTGGCCCACGTGTTCGTGATCGCGCTAACGACCACGAGCTACCGGGCCGCCTTCGGTCCCGGCTCGGTCGCGCACTACCTGAACGGAAAGCTCCGTCGGAAGGGCGTCCTGCTCACCGGCTACCGGACACTGGGCGGGTCAGAGCTCCCCGACTACCTGGCCATGGTCAGCGGGCAGGCACCGAACGCCGACACGAGAGGCGACTGCGCGACCTACGCCGAGTTCTCGGGCTCGTTCACGCCGGCGTCCGACGGCCAGGTGCCAGGCCCTGGATGCGTATACCCGGATACCGTATTGACCGTCGCCGACCAGGTCACCGCCAGTGGCAAGCAGTGGAAGGCGTATCTGGCCGACATGGGCAGCTCCAGCTGCGTGCACGCCAACTCGAACGCGGCCGACGACGCCACGCTGCCCGGCGCTGGCAGCGACTACGACACGCGACACAACCCGTTCATCTACTTTCATTCGCTGCTCGACCTTGGCGGGTGCGCCAGCAACGACGTGGGCCTGCAGGACCTGACCAAGGATCTGCGCAAGGCCAAGCGCACGCCGACCTACGCGTTCATCGCTCCCGGGCTGTGCGGAGAGCCTTCGGCTGGCGCCTGCCCGGACGGACGCCCCACAGGGCTGGCCGGCGAGGACGCGTTCCTGAAGCAGGTGGTGCCCGCCATCCTCGCCTCATCGGCCTATAAGCAGGGCGGGGTGCTGATGATCGTTTTCGCGAAGGCGCCGGCGACGGACGGCTCCGGGCCGGCGCGCACGGGTGCGCTGATTCTCTCCCCGAAGGTCAAGGCGGGGTCGACGGTCTCCACCCGCTACAACCCCTACTCCGTCCTGCGCTCGATCGAGGACCTGCTCGGCTACACGCCGCTGGTGCATGCCAGCACCGCGAAGTCGTTCGCGAACGTGGCGACGGGCAGCACCTAGCCGACGCGCCCCCTCGGGCGGACTGGGACCCGGCCGAGTGCCCAGTCCCGCCCCCAAGGCCAACCGACGGGCCTACTTCTTCTTCCTCGAGCTCTTCGGCTCGAACGGCGTCTTGGCCCCCGCCTTCGCCGGGCTCGGGCACTTGCCGGACAGAAATAGCCGGAAGGGTCCATCCTCGGCACCGGTCGTGTCGCTCACTACGAGCTCCACGACAGCTCCCGGCTGAGGCTTCGCACCCTTCGGCGCTCCCTTCGGAATGTAGGGGCACAATGGATCGGTGGTGTCGAGCGAGCCTTCCGTGACGTACGGAGCCGGAATGACGCCGCCCACACCCGCGTTGCAGTTCACGGCATCGCCAGGGATCGTGCCCGAGCAAACGACGCTCACTTTCGAGTCGGGGTTCCCGGTGGGTTCGAACACAGAAGGCGCGCCGTTGTAGTCGTCGAGCGTCGTGAAGTCGCTGGGCCTGCGATTGACGAAGATCGTGTAGGCGGTGATCCCCCAGTCGCAGCTGAACTGATAATTGAGCAGGTACGGATCGAGTGAAGTCGGCTTGGCCCGCGACACGGTTCCGCCGCACGAGGTGTTCGACTCCGGCGTGGGAGCGGCCGCCAGGGCCGACTGCGTGAGCAATCCGCCACCGAGAGCACACGCGAGCGCCGCCGGCACCCACAATCTCTGGGCGAGGCGGTTCGCCTTGCGATGCAACACAGCTAGACCTCCGTCTGTCGATTAACACGGCGGGTCGGCCGCGGCTTGGAAGTACTCCATGAACTTGAAGGGCGATTGCCCGACCCGGCAATCTGCAGAATTCTTACAGAATTTGTGAAGTTTATCTCGGCCGCCCGGATGGGCTGGCGTTGACAGCGATCGGCAAATTCAATAATCTCGATCGACATTGTCCAGTAATCGCATGATCGAGCTCCCAGGCGACGTCATCCGGGAAATCGTCGCAGCCGGTGGCCGGCTGGCTGCAGCGGGCATGCCGGCGCGATGTAGGGCGTAGACGCTCTTTCTTCAAGCCCCGGGGGTCGAAGCCTTGCGACGGCGACCCCGGAGGCCTCTCCTCTCATGCGGCCAGGGCGGCTCCAGCCGTCCTGGCCGCGACCGCAGCCGCGGCGCCCATTCGGGCCGCGGCGAGCGCTCCGATCCCAGAAGAGCTATCTGAAAGGAACACGCTGCCATGCCTCGATATCTCTCCATGTCCACTCGCCGTCTCAGGTACCGCCGATTCCGTCGGCGGGTCGGGTGGGCGACTGCCGTCTCCGCCGTCGCCGTGTTCGCAGCGGCGGGAACTGCGGTCGCCGCGACGCCCGCGGCGCCACCGCCGGTCAAGGTCCTCACATCGGGCGCCAACGTCGCCCCGGGCGACATCTTCATCACCCCGACGGGCGACACGAGCACCTACGCGAACGGCGCTGAGATTCTCGATCGCGGGGGCAACATCGTGTGGTTCCACCCAGCCCCTCCGGGCCTGACGGCAGCCGACTTCCGTGCCCAGACGTATCTGGGCAAGCCCGTCCTCACCTTCTGGCAGGGCACCGGTCTCGGCGGCCTCTCGAGCGGCACCGATTACATCTACAACGATCACTACCAGCAAATCGCCACGGTGAACGCCGGCAATGGCCTCAGCGCGGACGGACACGAGTTCCTGATCACTCCGTGGAACACGGCGCTGATCCTCGCCTACACGACGGCAACCGCCAACCTGACGTCGATCGGCGGGCCAGCGGACCAAACCGTGATCAACGGCGTCGTCCAGGAGATCGACATCAGGACGGGACGGGTCTTGTTCCAGTGGAACAGTGAGGACCACGTGCCGTTCAGCCAGAGCGAGCAGCCGCTGCCCGCTTCACCGAGCACGCCCTGGGACTGGTTCCACATAAATGCGGTTCACATCGACACGGACGGCAACCTGCTGATCGACGCGCGCGACACGTGGACGACGTACAAGGTCAACCGCTTCACGGGCAGGATCATCTGGCAGCTCGGCGGTAAGGCGAGCAGCTTCGCGCCGCGCGCCGCGCCAGGCCAGGCCCTCGACAACGCCGGTGAGATCTTCGCCTGGCAGCACGACCCCGAGGCGATCGGCCACGACGAGTACACGTTCTTCGACAACGAGTCGGCCGGAACCCCCGAGTTCCCAGTCAGCCGAGCGGTGACGGTGAAGCTCGACCCCCGCGACCGCGTCGCAACGTTGATCAGCTCCGACGATCAGCCGGAGGGACTCGTGGCGGCGTCGCAGGGGAACGCCCAGACGACCCCGGACGGCGGGCTGTTCGTCGGGTGGGGAGCGCTCCCCTACTTCTCGCAATTTGACCCATCAGGACGCCTCGTGTTCAACGCCGAATTCCCTACCGGCGTGAACACCTACCGCGCCTACGTTCTCCCGTGGCGTCCGGCTTGGTCCCGATAGAGGCAGGCGAACGGTAGGGCTGGGCAACTGATATGCGGTCCGGTCGCGGGCATGAGCCGTGACCGGACCGCACTACCGTGTGATCCACGCGTCCTGGTCATCGGCCAGGCGGTCAACGGCCCTGGGCAATTTGCCGCTCGCCACGTCCGCAATGGACACGTGCTCGAGCACGCTACGCAAGTTCTTGCGGACCGCGATCCAAACCCGCGGCAGCGCGCGGGCAGAGCCAGGGTAATCCCGGCTCTCGGGCGGCTCACCCCGGACGCTTGCGAGCGGCCCCTCGACCGCTCGGATGATGTCGGCGATCATCACCTCACCTGCCGGCCGGGCCAGTCTGAACCCGCCATCGGCGCCCCGTTGGCTGCGCACGATCCCGCTGTGACGCAGCTCACCGAGGATGTTCTCGAGAAAGTTCAGCGGAATACCTTGTGCGGTGGCGATCCGCTCCGCCTTGACCGGCCGGCCGTCGTCCGCTGTCGCCAGCTGCACCGTCGCCCGCACCGCGTAATCCGCCTTTGCCGAGATCCTCAAGCGAGCTCCCCCGCGCAGAGACGCGGGCGCGACCCAGGCGCCGCTCCCGCAGTGGCGGACATTGCAACCATGTCAATCGACATTATCCCCGCGTTTAGGTGCTCGGGCGCGTCTATGGAGCCGGCATGCATGCGCTAAGCGGTTCTCAGCCAAATCGGCCCCAGTAGCTCGGCGCTGGGTCTGCGCCGCCGCAACGATTGACAGCTGCGTGGAAGGCCAAGTTGATGAAGGGCCTTGTCGAGACCGCGAGCGTCCGCTCCGCCCGGTGCTGTAGCCACAGCACCGACCGATCCGTAGGGTTCGGCTTCGCCGGCAAGCAGCGACGATTTCGATCGCCGGCGCCACCACCGGCTACCTTGCCCGGCCCACGAAGGCGCGGCCTTCGGCGGTCCCCCAAGAGCTCCCCAGTCCTGATCATGCGCGGTGCCGCAACGCCCGGTCCGCTGGCTCGACTCGCCTATTGACGAATCCTCAGCGAACGCCATTGACCGTCGCTCCCCACGCGGATGGAGGCGTTCACGCGGGCGGCTTCGTCGCCGTCGAGGAGGTCGCGCACCAAGAGCGGACGAGGGTCACTGACGCACAGCGTTTGCCTATGCAGGCGCGGCGCGTTTCCGAGCGCGGCCCAGCCAACTCCGCCCCGACGATTGGCCTGGTTGTGAACGTCGTCCCGCAGCCCGCACCATCGCTTTCGCCGTTCGGTCGCGTCGTGTACCGCTTGTGCAGTGGCGACATCTCGATCACGCCGGTTGTCTCGTCGTGGCACAAGGCGCGTGATTGCTTTCGCGTCGGCCGGGGCGCCGGCCGCGCTATAGCAATGCCACGTGCGACGCGAGGTCGCACACCACGAGAGAACTACCGGATTGGAGATCGACAGATGTGAGTTGAGCGAGTAGTTCCAGGTCCGTGCTCGATGGCCTGTCCCCTCCCCGACGTGCGTCGTCCGGCTCCTGGTCGGCGGGGTGCGAAGCTCGGGGAAAAGCCCAAGGGCGGCCCGTTCCATCCGGGCGGCCACAGGCTGGGGAAGATCGGACGGGCGAACATGTGTGAACCCTTGGTTGATGCCTCGTTAAGCGCAACCTCGTCGATGGGACGTACGGCGGGGACAGGGACATGCCGTTGCGATGCGGCAGACGCCGGCCGGGAAGTGGCCCCGTCCGGGGTGAGCACCGTTGTCCCCGGGGCACAGAGGGCGCCCACCCCGATCGCAGCTCGTATGTGCGGAACGCGGAAATCCCGTCGAGGTCCGGACCTGTGGTCCGGCAGGCCGACCGTGAGGAGGGCTGGATTCCCCGGCGGGCGCAGGATGACCGAAAAGCGAATGCCGGTGGCCGAAAGACAACGGGAAACCACGACGATGATGCCGGTCCTCCAGCCGGTGGTCGTGCATAACCGGCCGGACACCGGGCTTGGTGCCCGGACGCGAAAGCGTGCTGACGCGGTCAGGTGAGCCAGACAGCGAAGATGACGACGACGCCCGAACCAACGGACAAGTTAGACGCCGCGACGCAGGTCGTGGTGAACGGACCCGAGGACGATCCACTCCGTGTTGATTGGATCGTACGGCTTCGCGCCAGCGGACCTGAAGGGCTTGCTCGAGCCGGATGCCGGGACACTGGCATGTCCGGTTCCTAGGGGGGCCGGACACCGTGAGGTGTCCGGCCTACCCGACGATTGCACAAGCCGCGGCGACCGCCTCGTCGCGACCGCCCGATAATCGACAAAATTGTGCGCTGGGAACAACCACCGGCGAGAGACAGATGACCGGCAGCTCGCCCGGCCGCGCTGCCCAAGGACGACGTAATCCGGAGGGTGACCGTCGAGGGTCACTGCGTTGTTGCGCTGGGGCAGCCAGCGGATGGGGTTATGCGCCGAGTGAAGGCTAAAGGCGGCGATCCGGGCGGTGGCCGCGGGTTCGGGGCATCGCACGACGTCGCGTCTCGGTCGCTCGGGCGGTCGACGCGCATCGAGTGCGGGTTCAGGCGGCGCGCGCTTGATGTGCTGCGAGCTTCTCGCGGGCGGTGCGCAGCGCGATCCTCACGGCCTTGCGGCTGAGGCCGTGTTCCGCGGCGAGCTGGCGTTGGGACTTGTCGTTGACGGTCCCCGTGATTGCCAAGCGCTCGAAGGCGCTCAGCGTCGGAAGCGCTGCGAGGATGGCGTGGAGCTGCTCGCGCGCGATCACGATTCGCAGCGGGTCGGCATCGGTGCTGGTGGATGGGAGCTGTTCGCCGAGCGGAGCGTTGAACTGGCTCTCGCCGGTTTCGTGTCCGCCGGCCGTTGGGGTTGGGGTCTCGAGCAGCTTTAACGGCGCTTTGGCGCGCGGCTCGTGGTCGTCGAGCGAGCGGGCGCGGGAGAGAAGCTGGTGCTTGGACGCGCCGGCTGCATCGAGTGCCTTGAGCGCCTGGTTGCGGGCGCAGAGGGCGGCGAAGGCTGGGAAAGGTCCGCGCGTGGGCTGCCAGGTTCGGATCGCCTGCAGAAGTCCGAGTCGTGCCTCCTGGCCGACGTCGGCGCGGTCGCAGCCGCACGGCAGGCGCAGGGAGGCAACGATCGCGCCGATCAGCGGCTCGTAGCAACGCAATAGCTCCTCCACCGCGGGATCGTGGTCGTTCTTGGCTGCCAGCAGCAGCACGCATTGGTGTGCCGAGGTCGCGCCTCGGGGACGGGAGGTACACATGTCCGGGGAGGATCCGCACGGCACTAGGGGTTTTTCGAAAGCTCTGTGCTGGCGGCGCCATCCGGGCCGCCGCGGACCGCGACGGCAGGCCGTTCAACGAGTCGGGGTGAGCCGGATGCGGTGCATCGCGCATCCCGCTCATCGCCGCCTACTGCCCTGAACCGCGTCGCAGCGGACGCTGACAAGGTCCGGCATGGGACCAGTTGAGGCTCCGGCCGGTACCTGATCGGTGACCCGCTGAGAACCGAGGAGACGCCGAGAATGCCCGAACCACCGATACCCAGCCCAACGGCTGACCGCCGTCTGGCGCGGAACCTGTTCGTCGAGTCCGACCCTGATCTCGACACGCTCGCGCAGTCGACGGCGGACGAGCCGGCGCGAAGCGCTGGCGCGCGGCGGCGCGGTCGCGGCCTCGTAGTGCTCGCCGAGCCCGACCGATCGCTCCAGAGTCCGCGAGTGCATGATGCCGAGCGCTTCACCCGCGCGGACGGCGATGTCGCGGGCTTGCGGGCCGCTGCGTGTCACGTTATCCGGCAGGCCGACGCGGCCGCTGGACGGCTGCTGCGCGACCTGGCAGCGAGGCGCTACCGCGCACTGGTCACAATGGTCGCCCTCACGGTGGTTCTAGTCGCCGTCAGTTGGCTGGTGCTTGACGTCCGCGACACGGCAACAGAGCGAGCAGTGGCCAACGGGCGACTGGCTCGCAACGCCGTCACGCTCCGGCGGCAGCAGGCGAGGATCGCGTTACTCACCGCCGAGGTGCGCCAGCTCGAGAAGACCGCGGACCAATCGCAGGCGAGCGTGGCACCCCCGGGGCCGCTGGACGTCCGTCCCGGGCCGACGACGCGCACGCCGCCGACCGACCGGCACGACCGCTAAGGGCCATGCCGCTTCGGCCACTGCAACCATCCGCGGCGATGCCCGCCCCCGCGGTCGAATTGACCGTTCACCACCCCGAGGGAAGCATCCGCGTCAGCACACCGAGCGACGTGCCGCTGGGCGAGCTGCTGCCCGACCTCCTGTACCTCGCTGGACTACCCGACGATGAGGGCTGGGCGCTCGCTCCGGTCAACGGAGATCCCTACCCGCCCGAGCCGACGCTGGCGGAGCTCGGTGTTGGGGACGGTACGCTGTTGGCCCTGCGCGGGCTGACGGGCCGCGGGTCCCCCGACCGGGAGAGCGCGTCGACACAGCGCATGATCCGGCCGCCGCTTGGCGCTGACGAGCAGGGCCCGCTGAGCGATCGGACCGCCCGCCTGCTGCCCGTGAGGCTCTCGATCCCGGCTCGCTGCCTGACGGTGCTGGACGCGCTGGCGCGCGGCGACCGAGGCGAGCCGCACCGTGACGGGCGCGAATTGGGGGTCCTTCGCCCGGCAGAGTTCACGCGCCCGGTCCGGCTCTCACCCCTCGCTCGGGCCCGCGAGGCGTGGGCGGACAGCGACTACCGCGGGCGGCTGGAGCAGGCGATCGCGGCTCCGCGTCTGCAGCGGTGCGTGACGATCGCGATCGTCTCGCCCAAGGGAGGCGTCGGCAAGACGACCACGACCGCGCTCCTCGGTTCGCTGCTGGCTTTCCTGCGCCGTGACCGGGTGATTGCGGTTGAGACCAACCCGGACTGGGGTTCGCTCGGCCGGCGGCTGGTGCCCGATCATCCGATCTTCATCGACGAGCTGCTCACCGGCCCGCTCAGCGACCCGGACATCTCCCCGGCGCGGCTCGACGCGCAGCTCGGGCGAGGCCCGGACGGTCTGATGGTCGCGCCCGCCCCGACCGACCCCGACCGCGGCGCCAACCTCGACGAGAGCGCCTACCGCACCCTGTTCGCCCGGCTCTCAGAGCTCGTTGGCATGCTCGTGCTCGACTGCGGCACCGGTCTCGATGACCCGCCCGCCCGGGCCGCGCTCGCCTGCGCAGACCAGCTCGTCCTCGTCTGCGACGACGAGCCCGACACCGCCAGCATCGTCGCCGAGGCCGCCGCCTGGCTCCGGCACGCCGGACCGCCGCTCCTATTGGTGGTCAACAACCTCCGGCGCGGCTCGCGGATCGACCTCCCCGCGCTCGAGCGCGCCACCGACTTCGCGCACGGCCTCGCGATCGTCCCCAGGGACGAGAGCGGCGCCGGGCTGCTGCACAACAGCCGATTCACGTGGAGGCACGGCCGGGAGGGCTGGCAGATCCCGATCCGGGAGCTCGCGGCGCTGCTCGCCGCCGACTGGCAAAGACTGGAAATCGCCAAGTGACCGTTCTTTGCCCTCCCGGGAGCTCAGCCCAGGCGATCTCGATCCTCCCGCGCGTTCGCCATGCCCGCCTTTCGGCCACCGGGCAGCGAGCGGGCGGGCGAAGGACGGAAATACCGTCCGCGGCGAGGACCAGCGACAGTTCACGCGCCTTGTGGCGAGCTACGGTGTCTGCCGTGAGCGCTCCGCCCCCCAGCCCAGCGCAGGTGACCCTCAGCGCGCACGCCGTCGAGCAATACCGCGACCGCGTCAAGCCCGGGCTCGACCCGGACGGCGCCCGCGCCGAACTCGAGCAGCTCTGCGCGCTTGGCCTCATAACGACGCAGGCGCCGGGCTGGGTCAACGCCGCCAGACCGGCCGCCTACTACCTCCTGCTCGGCGATCAGATCGTGCTGCCGCTCGCCCCGCAGGCACACGCCTGGGTCGCGACCACCTGCGTCGCACAGCGCACCCTGACCCGCGCGCGCCGCGCGGCGGAGTCCGCGCGCAGGGCCTCGATTGCGGCCCGCAAGCGCGCGCTGCGCGGGACCAGGCACTGAACACGATGCCGATCGCCGCGCACACCACCGGCGGGCACTCAACGGTCGACCTCGTGCTCGGGATCGCGATCCTGCTCTGGGCGCTCGCCAGCATCACTGTCCTGCTCGGCTGGCTCACACGACTCCCGCGGCGCCACCGGAAGCGGACAGCGGACCATCGCTGGCGTCGAAGGAGGTTCGGTCGTCTACGCGTCGTCGGCGATGGCCACCCGAATCACACCGAGCACGCCCGCGCGACGACGACTGCGGTCGAACACAGCCCGACCCGCGAGAGCGGACGCGGGCACGGCGCTCGCATCCCAACCCCGCCGGCTCAGCACGATGGCATGGGGGTCGCGGCGAGCCGGCCGTCGGTCCAGGGGCCGCGGTGCTCGCCCGAGACGCTCGAGCCGCTGGCCCAGAGCCTCGATACCAGCCACCGGCTTCAGGTCGCCGAGGCACGCGTCGCCCAGATGCTCGGCACGCTGCCCCCCGACCGGTGGCTCATCGAGCGCTACGCGCTGATCGCCGGACACCGGATCCCGTTCCTGGCGCTCGGCGAGACCGGCGTATTCGTCATCTGCGCCCTGACCGGACCACCGGCGTGGGACGAGCTGCGTCTCCCCGCTCAGGTCGCGGAGCAGCACATTGTGCCGACGCTGCCGGGATACACCGGGGCGATGCGCGTGGGACTCTGTCGCGCGCTCGCCACCTCGGCGATCGAGCCGCGCTGGTGGTGCCGCGCCAGCGAACCAGGCGCCTGGGTGATGGGACTGGCATCGCTGATCCCATGGATCGAGCACTTCGGCACCGACCACGGCCTCGGCATCACCGACCTCAAACGCCTGCGGGAGCTCGCCACTCCGAAGCCCGGTCCCATCCCGCGGGCGCCCGATGTCGTCCCCGATCTCGGCTGACCAGCGAACGCCTGTCAAGCGAGGCTCATGTCAGACAGCGACCGGCAGCGTCCCTCGGATCATCTTTCCGCGGCTTCGGGGCGGCGCTCAGCCGGCTCGCCGGCCTGTGCTGGGGTCCTCCTCGGCTGCGGCAGGCAGAGCGATGGCGTCAGCGATCTGGCGGGTGTGCGCCGACAGTTGCGAGAACGCATCCGCGATCGCACGGATACTCTCGCCCTCGAGCGCCACGCCGAGCTGCTTGACCGCTCGATCGAACTTGGCCCAGAGCTCGCGCGGACCCGGCCGGCCGCTGTCCTCCTCTACCTCGTAGGCCAGCCGGACGTTCCTCGCCCCCGGCCGAGGGTTCCACTTGACGTTGGCCAGATCGGACAGCAGGAGCGCCCGGCTCTCATGCTCGGCTGCGTCCGCCAGCTCGAGCAACCGCTCGCCATAGGGCCGCAGGCCGCGGACGGCCGCGGCCCAGCGCTCGTCCGCCCGGCGCAGCTGCTCGTTGGCGGTCTGCGTGGAGATCAGCGGCTCGCTCACCTGGCTCCCTTGATCGGCTCGGTCGACCGCGCCAGATACAGCCCCGCTTCCTCCGGCACCTCGCTCCAATCCGCCGGCAACTCCGCCCGCGCGGGCCGGGGCGTCGCTCCCCGGCGCTTGGGATGCCCGATCTTCGGCTGCTCGGCGAGCATCTGCTCCAAATCCCCCCGGCGCACCATCCACCGGCGGCCAACCCGCTCGGCCGGAAGCCGCTCCTCGTTCACCCACAGCCTGATCGTTGAAGCGTTCAAACCGAGCAGGTGCGCGACCTGCGGCAATGTCAGCTGCTCATCCGGATCAGCCATCGCCAGAGCAGTCTAGCGCTAAATGATGGTGGTAGAGTTCCCGGTTGGGATGGCGGTCGTGGGAGACAACCGCGGAGAAAGGGACAGACCAGTCGCCCAGCGTCCCGACGGCTCGTGGTCCTTCGAGGACGCCCGCAGACGCCGCGAACAACGCCAAGCCGAACGTACCGCGGCCGCCCCGCCCGCGACCGGCGACCCGCAAGAGGACCTCTCCGCGCTCGCGCTCAGCCTCGCCGACAACCTCACCATCGACGGCACGCCGCTCTCCCAGCTGGAGACCCGCCAGGAGCTCGACGGCCGCGACGCACCCGGCCGAGGCGCCGGCGACGTTCCGACGGCCGAGGAGATCATGCGGGCGCTCGAGACCGAGCAGCACCCAGCAGCAGCCAGCGACAACGGCTCGCCACGCCCCTCACACGACCCGCGGCCGACTCACCCGCCACACCGACCTAACACTCGGCGGGGTCCACACCACCGACGGCTGTACGCCCCTCGGCGCTGGGTCCTCGCCTCCCCCGCCCTCGCCGCCGCCGTCGTCGTGCTCGCGGTCCAGCTCGCGTCCGGAACAAGTTCGAACCCACGAGAGCATTCAAGCCACACGGTCGCCACCGGGACAACGGCCCCCACCAGCGGCCTCATCGCCGAGGAGACGAGCCGATTCCTCTCCGCCGAACACGCCGCAGATCACACGCAGCCGCGGAGTACCCGCGTAGCGAGGCCGGGGGATCACCATCCCAGTCAAACACCTGCCCGCATCACAACATCGCTCGCAGGATCGTCCTCTCCGAGCACGAGCACATCGGCGACCAGCGGCACATCCGAAGCGGGCGATGCCACCGAGCAGGCCAGCGCACCGAGCTCCAGCCCGCCATCGACCTCCCCCTCGCCAGAATCGGGTCAGGGATCCGCGGGCCCGTCGCAGACTGGGTCCAGCTCGAACTCGGGCTCGAGCTCCGCCAGCCCATCCAAAGCCGCCCTCCGCGCCCTCGTCACCGGAGCCGGCACCTGCGGCTGCCAGTAGCCCCCGCACGTCCAACGCCCACAGGAAGGTAGGAAACACGTGAACAAGCCCGACAAACCGAAGCCAAGCGGTCGGCGGATCGCGTTGCGCCCGCTCCGCGGCGCCGGGCGTCACTTCCGTTCGAATCTAGTGGCCTACCTTGCATTGGTCGTCGCGGTCACCTCCGGCGGCAGTTACGCGCTCGCGGCGACCGCGAGCAACGGCACGATCGGCGTTTGCGTCGACAAAGGCACCAGCGTCATGCACCTCGCCAAGCACCCGCGCTGCGGGCGTGGTCAGACCCGCATCGGGCTCAGCTCAGCGCTCGATCGCCCAACGGTGAGCGCGTGGGCCGCATCCAACGAAGCCGGCGACATCGTGGGCGGGGCAGGGCTGTCCATAAGTCACGTTGGGGTTGGCGTATACAACATCACCCTTACCGCCGCCAGCTGCCGCGAGGCCGCCAACAACGCGCCGGTGGTCAGCGCTAGTGACACCGAGCCGCCGGGGGGACAGGCAACCACTACTTTCCCCGTGGCGTGGACGAGGCCAACCAGCACCGGGATTGAGGCGTTCACGGTCTACACCGGCGTCGTGGTGAGCGGCGCATTCCAGCCGAAGGACGAGTCTTTCGACTTCACCGACTCGTGTACGTGAAGGCTAGAGGAGATTAGACGATGTGCGAGAAGGCGATGAAAGGGGCCGCAACTCGGGCCATGGTCTCGTTGCTCGCAGCGTTTGCCGCTGCGCTGTGCTTTCCGACGACTGGTGTCGCAGCGCCATTGAGTCAGATCGTGATCACCCCGTCGAGCGGCTGCGGTCTGCTGACGGCGTACACGGCTGGGACGGGTCTGCCGGCCTGGTCGGGTCCTGTTCCGTCTTGTGGACCCGGGCCGTTCACGTTGGGGTTCAACCAAGGCAATGCGCCCCTGCCGGGAACGGTCTCGCAGGGTGTTGGGACGGCGGGCAGCGCTCTGTCGCAGGCTTGGCGCCTGACCGGGGTGCCCGACGGAGCGAGGATGGGGTACCAGATCAGCGCCCCGCCGGGGATCACGATCAACGAGGTGGCCTACGACGACAACCAGTTGCAGAACATCGCGGACGGGCGCGGGTGGATTGGGTTCACCTACTGGAACGGCGGCACTGCGCCCGTGCATTCGAACGGGACTGCCGTCGACGCGGCGGCCTCCGGGCACTCGCTGGACAGTAACTTGGACACTGCGTATTGGGGGATTGAGCTGCGATGTGTGCAGTCTGTGTGCTCATGGCCGGGCCTGATCGAACTCGATCAAATTACGGTGTACGCGAGCGAGGCGCAGGGGCCGAGCATCACTCCGGTTGCTGACCCAGCCAGCTTGTGGGACCAGACCGGGCACTGGATCTGGAACGCGGCGGGCAGCCCGTGGCCATTGCCCCTGACCGGGGACGATTCATCGGGCGTCTGCAGCTTGAGCGTGCAAGTTGGGACAAGCGCGCCGATCGCCGATCCGTCACTGCCTCCGGCGAGTAATTCTAGCTGGCAGCAGTGTCAGGGAACGGCGACCTGGACAGGGGCGGTGGACACACGCGACTACGTAAGCGGGTCGGGGCAGCTACCCCTGACGCTGCAAGCGACGAACGCCGCTGCAATGCCGAGTGCGCCGATGTCAGAGACCTTGAACGTGGACAACGACCCTGTGACGGTGGCGCTCACGACTCCGAACGACCCTAACCCCACCGTGTGGGTCAATCACGCCGTCACTGTTGACGCCACAGCGAGTACCGGCCCGTCCGGTCTTGACGGAATGAATTGCAGCGTCAATGGCGCGCCGCCGCAGACGTATCCAGCCGCGGGCCTGACCGTCGACGGCGATGGACTGAAGACCGTGAGCTGCACCGCGTGGAACAATGCCGTGAACCCGCAGGGCAGCCACAACTCGGGCACGAGCTCGGTCACCGTCCACATCGACGAGGCTCCGCCGACGGTAAGCCTAGAGCCCGTGAACCCCAACGATCCAACCGCCGTGATCGCCGACACGAGCGACAGTGAGTCGGGCGTTGCGGGCGGATCGGTCGAGATGGCTCCGGCTGGCACCGGCAACTGGACGGGCCTGCCAACGACGTTCACCGGCGGTCAGCTGGTGGCGCACTTCGACGACGCCGACCTTGTCGGGCCGTACACGTTCAAGGTCACTTCCTGCGACAACGTCGGAAACTGCGCTTCAACGACTCGTACGCTGATGCTGCCGGCCCGGGCGGCCGCGATCTCCCAGGTCAGCGTCGAAACGGTGCCCAGCGTGAGTTGCAGCGGCGCGCCAGCCAAGACCGCCGCGACGGCGTCCCGTGTACGACCCGCTCCGCAGGATTTGAGCACCGTCATGCAGAGTGGACAGTCTGTTCTGACAGTTGCTCGCGAGGACACGTTCCGTTCGGCTCCGACGCCCGCGCATTCGTCGCTCTCGGCCGGGCGCACTTTCGCAGCCGGCTCCGCCGGGGCCGTTCTGCTGACGCGGCCACGCCACGACCCGCGCGCCGTAGCCGCGGCGATGACGACTCGGAGCCGACGTGCCGCGGCAAAGCCCGGGCGCAGCTGCAATCGCTCTGCGCCGGCTTCTACCACCCAGGCGAACATCGGCTACGGCCGGCCCGTGCCCCTGCATGGCGTGCTGATGAGCAGCGCCGGACTGCCCCTCGCTGGCCAGCCGGTCGCGATCCTGACCGCTCCGGACAACGGCTCGAACGAGTTCACGGAGGCCGCGGCGGTGACCACAGGCCCGGAGGGGAACTGGACAGCGACGCTGCCGCCCGGCCCCTCGCGGCTCATCGAGGCCTCCTACCAGGGGTCGCCAACGATCCTGCCCGCAACCGGGTCCGCGACCGTGACCACACCCGCCAAGATCGTGCTGACGAGCGTCACGCCGGACCGCACGCCGTGGGGCAGCAGGGTCAGGATCACCGGGCGGGTGCTCGGCGGATACATCCCGGCGAGCAGCAAGCTGTTGCGGCTTGACCTCGGGGTCGTCGGCATCCCCGGCCTGAGCAAGATCCAGGGAATCCCGAACGTCTCCCCGGACGGGACGTTCACCACAACGTACAAGTTCGCTCGCTACCAGGGGGTGGCGCGCTTCTGGCTGCAGGTGTCCAGCCTGCCCGAGGCGGATTTTCCATTCTCTCCCTCCGCGTCCAAGCGGTGGATCGTCACCGTCGGCGTACCCGCACCACCACCACTGTTGCCGCCCAGGCTAGTTTCCCATTCGAAGGGTAGTTGGACCCCGTAGTTTCCCCCGTGTCAGTTTGTTGGACCCTGGGGTTGGTCGCGCTTTCGTGGGAAGCGAGGTCCCGTCCGGGGAGTGTCGGTTCTAAGCCCAAAGCGGCACTCTGGGCTCAGCCCGGTCATCGTTCGTTTCGGTTGAGTCCCGGCGGCCTCGCGGGCGGGGCTACCGTGGTTGGTGGCGGCTCTGGCTCAGCTTGCGGGAGATTGGCCTTGGGCTCGGGAATGGGCGACGGCGGCTCGGCGGAAGAGTTCCTGAACTTCGTTCTCCCGTCCGGGTGCCATGACATCGCCGTTGCCCGTCGGGCCGCAGCGCACCAACAGGCGCAGCAGATGGTTGGCTCTCAACCTCGGCGGCTCGCCATATGGCTAACCCGTGCGATTCGTCGACGGTAGACCGCAGCCGTCTTCTCGATGACGGTGGCCGCTCGGTCGTGGGCGTCGGCCTCATGACGACGCAGCGTCGCTGCGTCATCGTCGCCTCGCGCAGTCTCACGGCCAGCTTGGTGGCGCGCCTCTGCGGCGTGCTGCCGTACGCGCGCGGCACGCTCCTCCGTTTGAGCGGCAAGTCTCTCAAGCCCAGAGAGTTCAGCCAGCGCTCCCTCCATGTCGGGCATTCTTCCCCAGTTAGGGGGACGACATTCATCGGGTTTTCTGCGCGGCGCGACGTCCGAGCCGATCCGTTGCCTGAGTGTTCCCTTGATCGAATTGCGGCAGGTCGCGAACGCAGTGATCGAGCTCGCCGGCGGCTGGATTCGCGGGAGCTGTCCGCTCGCCCTCGTACCGTTTTGGGTGTGACTTCGGCCGTGGGCTCGGAGTTCGCCGTGGCGGGGCCTTTCGAGGCGTGCGTCAGCGTTGGCGGGGAGGAAGTCGGGGGATGCTTGGCGGATCTGTCGTTGGATCTGTTGAGGCGCTGCGCTCCGGTGCGGCGCGTCGGTGTCTATCAGCGTCAGCGCCACATGCCAGGTCTGTGGTTCTCGTCGACGGTCGGGCGTTTCATGGAGTACGAGAGCTTGCTGGAGCGCGACTGGATGCTGCTGATGGACTTCGATCGCGGGGTCGAGTGGATGTGCGAGCAGCCGCTCCGGTTGAGCTACGTCAAGAACGACGAGCGGGTGAGCCATGTGCCTGATCTGTTGGCGTGGCGGGCGGGGACGCCGGAGCTGTGTGATGTCAAGAGCGAGGAGCGTCTTGAAGACCCGAGATTCCTGGCTCAGGTCGAAGCGACCGGACGGGCGTGCGCGGAGGCGGGCTTCGTCTACCGGGTGCTGTCGGAGCCGGATCAGCAGCTGTTGGTGAACGTGCGATGGCTGGCGGGCTTCCGCGAACTGCCTCGCGATCCGGACGGTGAGCGCGCGCGGATCCTGTCGTTGCTGTGGGTCGGCGCGAGCACGATCGCCGAGCTGTTGGCGGGCGCGGTCGAGCCGGCGCTGGCGCGGCCTGTGCTGATGCATCTGTTGTGGACCGGCGAGGCGATAGTCGACGTGGCCGAGCCGATCAGCGACACGAGCCGTGTTTGGAGACGAGCGGAGGAAGCGGCCTGATGGATCGGAGCTGGCCGTTGCACGTGGGCGGCCGGCTCGTGATCGACGGCGATGCGGTGATCGTCACCTCGGTGGATGGCGCGGACGTGCACGGATTCACGGCGGCGGGAGAGTCAGTTCGGTTCGTGCTGACCCGGGTCGAAGCAGAGCCCGCGGTGGTCTGCAACGAGGAGTGGCGCTTTGGCGCGGTCTTGTTGGACGCGGGCGCACTGAGCGACGCGCAGTTGCGGGAGGCGGCGGCGCTGCTGGCGCATCTGAACGAAGCGTCATTTGGCTATCGATCCGGCGATCCCGACCGACCGTCGCCGGGCGAGCCGCGCCCACAGTTCGATCCGGCGTGCACGACGCTCAGGCAGCGGCTTGCGGCGAAGGCAAGCGAGCTTGGCTGCTCGGCGGAGCGGTTGCGCAAGCGGCGCCGGGCGCTTCAGCGCCAGGGTCTTGCCGCGTTGGTTGACGGTCGCGTCGCGCGGTCGGCGACGGGCCGCGGCATTGATGAGCGGTTGCTGGCGGCGATCGCGGCGGAGGCGAACGGGCTGGCTGACGCGTCGGATGTGCGCAAGATGCAGTTCCGCGCGCGGGTCGCGAGCCGGTTGGCGCGCGACAGCGGCGAGCCGCTTGAGCTGCCGTCCTCGCGGCAGACGTTCAACCGGATCGTGGATAACGTGCTGGCGCCGACGGGGCTGTTTCGTTTGCCGGCGAAGAGCCGGCGCAGCGCGCAGGGCGCGCCGAGCGAGGATCTGGGGTCGCTGGTCGCGGAGCGACCGGGCGAGTACGTCGCGATCGACACCACGAGCCTGGACGTGTTCGCGGTCGACCCGTTCACCTTCCAGTGGGTTGGGCTTGACTTCACGGCGGCGCTGGATGTGTGCACGCGGTCGATCCTGGCGTTTCGGTTGACGCCGTTCTCGACCCAGGGCGTTGATCTGGCGCTGCTTTTGTCGGATCTGCTGTCGCCCACCCCGGTGGACGGGCGCTGGCCGTCGGATGTGAGCTATCCGTATTGCGGGGTGCCGGAGAACCTGGTGCTGCGCGCGTTCGAGCTGCCGCCCGGGACGGTGTTGGCGCCGCGGCCGACGGTCAGGCCGGGGACGGTAGTGATCGACCGGGGGCGCAACTACCAGTCAGTCGTGTTCATGGCCGCGTGCGAGCACCTGCGGATCAACGTGCAGTCAGCCAGGCCGTATCGAGGTTCTGACAAGGGTTGGATCGAGCGGCTGTTTCGCACGATGCGCGAGCGGCTGCTGGAAGCGCTGCCGGGCTACACCGGGCCGAACGTGCTCGCGCGTGGCAAGGACATCGAGGCCGACGCGGTGTATTTCACGCACGAGCTGGAGGCGATCATCGGCCGCTGGATCGCGCTGGATTATCAGCGTCGCCCGCACGATGGGCTGCGCCTTCCAGAGGCGCCGCACCTGCGGTTGAGCCCGAACGAGGCCTACGAGGAGGCGATCGGCCGTGCCGGCTTCCTCTATGTGCCGCGCGATCCCGAGCTGCACCTGAGGCTGTTGCCGGTCGAGGCGCGCGTGATCGGCCGGGCGGGAGTCGAGGTCGCCGGGTTGACCTACGACTCGCCGGCCCTTGACCCCTACCGGCAGCAGCGTTGCCCACTGCCGGCGTTCGACGGGAAATGGCCGATCCGCGTCGATCCCCGCGAGCTTGGGCGCGTTTGGTTTCAGGACCCGCGCGATGAGCGATTCCACGCGCTGCACTGGCGGCACGCGCGCCAGGTCGCCCGGCCGTTCGGCGCCTCCGCGCTCGCCTACGTGAAGCGGTTGCTGATTGACTCGGCCATGCACCGGCCAAGCGAAGAAGAGATCGCCACCCAGCTCGCGCGACTTCTGCACGAGCTCACCGATGAGGATCTCTTCCGCGACCGTCGCGCCCGCCGGGAGGCGGTGCGCCAGGCGGTGATCGCCGAGCGACGCCACGCGGCGAGTCCGTCAGCGCAGAAGCCCGCGCCACCCGCGCCGGCCGAATTCGACGGCTGGTCGGGTATCGAGATCCCGACGCTGGAGCTGGAGCGGTGATCGATTCGGGCGCGGAGCGGTGGCGGCGGCTGACGGTTAAGGAGGGCTGGCGCCGGTTCGTTGATGATGAGCCGACCCAGCGCCCCGAGCCGATCCGCCTCGGGGCCTTCCGCCGCCTCGATGACCGCTCAAAGTCTGCCTACGACGTCGAACGGCTGCGGCATGCGCACGGGTTCGGACCGATCCGCTCCCTCTATGCGGACATACATCGCGCGCTTGAGCGGCTCGTCGTCTCTAACGAGCTCCGCGGGCCCGGGGCCAGGCACGGCGCCGCGCTCGACGGCAATCCCGGCAATGGGAAGACCACGATCGTTAGTCATTTCGGCCGCCACTACGAGCGACGCTGCCGCAAGCGCTACCCGCACGAGCTGACCCCGGAGGGGCATGAGTACCTGCCGGTGGTCTATGTCAACGTCGACGCGCTGCCCACGATCAAGGGCCTCAACCACGCGATCCTCACCTTCTACGGGATGGGGCCGCCCAGGCACGCCAACGCCCGCCAGCTGACTCAGCTGGTGCTCGAGTGCGCCCGGGGCTGCCGAACGTCGCTGATCGTGATCGACGACATCCACCTGTTAGAGCTGCGCCGCGAGGCCGACCGAGACGCCAACAACCACCTCAAGCGCCTCGCGAACGATCTGCAGGCGACGTTCGTCTACGCCGGTGTCGGACTCTCGCACGGCGGATTCATGCACGAAGGCCGGTTCGGCGCGGACGCGGCGCTGGCGCAGATCAGTCAGCGGTTCAAGCGGCTGCCGGTCGAGCCCTTGCGACGCTCAACTCAGGCCGAGCGGGCGATGTGGCTGGGGGTGCTGCAGGTGTTCGAGCACGAGCTGGTGCTGCTCCAAGCAAAGGAGGGCGATCTCACCCGCGAGGCGGACTATCTGTGGCGGCGCACCCAGGGCGTGATCGGTTCGCTCACCCAGCTTTTGACCGAGGCCACGGCGGAGGCGATCGACACCGGTACAGAGCGGATCACTCGCAGGCTGCTGGACAGGATCGACGTCGGCTACGCGGCGGAGGTCGGCGCCGGGCGCCAGCCGCCACGCCGTCAGGCTGCGTGAGGACGCTGCCGCTGCGGCTCTCGCCGCTCGACGGGGAGTGCCTGCCCGGCTACGTCATCCGCTACGCGCACGCCTCCGGCCTTCCGCCGGGCGACGTCATCAGGGCGCTCGGTCTCGATCGTGGCACCGGCAGCGTCGCCGCGGCCGGACGCTTCGGCGTGACGCTACCGGCCGACCGGCTCGCTCACGCGTCGTTCGTGACCGGAATCGCCAGTGAGACGCTCGACGGGATGCTGCTCGCTCGGTACGCCGGCCGCGCGTTTGATCAAGCGGCGCTATCGGCGCCCGTGCCCTTGCAGGGCGCCCCCGAAGGTCACCAGGTGCTGATCTGGTCCTCCCGGTTCTGCCCGCGCTGCCTTGCCGAGAACGGCGCTTGGCTGCTCCGCTGGCAGCTGTGCTGGAGCGTCGTGTGCCTGCGCCATCGCGTGCTGCTCGCCCGCTTCTGTCCCGAGTGCGGAGCGGTTCCGGAGATCGGCCCGCGCGCCAGATGGCCCCGAGATCGCCAAGGCACGCTGACTGACCCGACGCGGTGCTGGCACCGTCGCCGGCGCGAACTGTGCCGCGGCGAGCTCGCCGCCCCGCCAACCGCCAACGTTGCCGGCGATCCGCCGTTGCTGGCCGCCCAGCGCCGGATCGACAGTGTGCTCGACGGCCAGCTAGAACCGACGCTCGGGGGGGAGAAAATGCCGCCGCAAACGTATCTGAAGGACATGCGCACACTGTGCAACCTGCTGCACCGGCACGTGCTGCCATCCGGCCAACGAAGGCCGGCTGACCCGGCACACCGGTTGCTCAGCGAACCGGCAGCGGTATCGACGGTGCTGCCCGAAGCGCTCAGACTCGCCGATCTCCCCGACCCGGCCGCGCTGGCCGACGCGCTGCGCCAGATCGCCGATGAGCGCCACCGCGCCGACGGCCACACGCTGGTCGTGAGCGGCATCCGCGAAGCGTCACCGATTCTGCGCGCAGCGCTGCGCCAGGCGTGGAGCGAGACCAGATGGGCGCCGCCGATGAGCCGGATCGGGCTGCACCCCCGGGCGCACCGCCGGCCGCACGACCTCGACGACCGTCTCCAAGCCCGGCACGTGCCGCAGCTGTTCTGGGCACACGACTACCAGCGCGAGATCGCCGCGTTGTTCGACTTCGACGACTTCACCCACCGGCTCGGCCGCCGGTTCTGCTCGGTGCTGCTCGTCCGCATGCTCAAACCGCTGGACTGGGACGCCGCCATCCGCTACCTCGGCTTCCCCGAGACCTTCATCAATAAGGGCTACAACACCACCTCGGTGAAACTCCGCGCCCACGACCGCCTCGACGAGCTCCTCCGCCGCATCAAACGGATCGCCAACCAGCACGTCCACGCAGGCCTGATCGACTTCAAGCAGCGCCGCGCCCAGCTCGCCGACTGGAGGGGCATCGACCGCGACACCTGGCAGCTGCTGCAACCCCGCCTGGCGGAGAACCATCGCTGGCGGGCTGACGCCCCCTCCCGCCGCGCCCGCGCCGGGGTGTGGCTGTGGTGCCAGCTCACCAGCGGCCACGAACGCGCCGCCCCGATCGCGCTGCCAACCAGCAACCTCGCCCATCAGGGCGAGTTCATCCGCGACGCGCTGCCCGACCTGCGCGAGCGGCTAATGATTTTCGGTCAGCTCCTACTCGCCACGCCGACAGGCGCCCGCCAGACGCTGACGGCGCAGCTCGAGACAGCGCTACGCGAGAGCGGATTCACCATCTTCCGAGCCAGCACGACAAGTCGGCAACATCGGGAGGCGAACGAGCGCCGCGAACGACCCAAACCCCCGCGCATCCCGCAGACCGTCGCCGACCGCGTGCTGGCGCATGTCGCTGCGCACACGGGCGTCGACATCCCCACCATCACCAACACCTCCTTCCCGGGAATGCAGACACCACCCGCGGTCATCCACGCCCGCCTGCTCGCCGCCACGCTAATGCAACGGATCGCGCCGACGTCCTGGAACGCGATCGGCGAGGCGATCAACCAGGACGGCAACCAACTCGCCGACCGACAACACGCCTATCAAGCCGCGCGCCAGCGCCAGCCACGGCTCGCAAACGAGCTCGATCAGCTCCAGCGAGCCATCGAGAGCCCGCGCACGCCGGCTCCGATCGCTCCCGGCACCCCACATCAACAACGCATGTGCGAGGTTGCCGATGCCATCCAGGCACACACCACCGAACTCCTCGCCACCTCTTACGGCGCGGACATCGCCCGCCGCGCCAGCATCACCATCTGCCGCGAGCACACCGACCTCACCTGCGACGTCATCGCCGCCATCCACCGAGTCAACGACGCCCAGCCGGCCCACTGCCGGGCGACCATCGCCAAGCACCGACACGCCAATCCCGACTTCAACCGGCGATACCAGCAGCTCCTCGATCACGCACAAGCCACCCGGCAACAAGCAGGCTTCACCAACGCCAGCCTCAAGCGCGCTCTCGCGCCGATACCCCGGCGAAACGACCAGGGGTCCAACTAGATGTCAAATGGGAAACTACGCCGAGCGGCAACAA
>Ga0335074_10000743_pt1 | contig 45191 bp, 46 predicted proteins | sample Lox_Sample_23_FD_206715 | JGI IMG/M metagenome (GOLD analysis project Ga0335074, IMG submission 206715) | Soil microbial communities from Loxahatchee National Wildlife Refuge, Florida, United States - Lox_Sample_2.3 | ecosystem: Environmental > Terrestrial > Soil > Wetlands | place: USA...
TACCGACTACCGCCGTCCCCACCGAACCTACCGCGACGCATTCGACGCTGCTCGCGGACTTTTCTTCTTCGCAATGACATGGAATTTTGAATAATCTTCCAGGTATTGAGCTGAGCCTGGCGCGTTCAGCCGGTGATCGCGGCCGGGCCTGGGAACTCTTGGCGGATTTCTGCTCGGCTGTCTCGTTCCGGCCCGCTATGGCATGCAGACTGGCCGTCGAGCATAATGTGAAAAAATATGCTGGTCGGAGTAATCCAGGGAAGAGGTTGGCGCGTCTAGAAGGTAGGCGCTCAAAGAGATCAGTGGGGTGGGGAAAAGTGCAGCGATCCTTACGAGAAAATCCATGGATAGTCGCGATCATTGGCGGAGCACTTGCTGCGATTCTTGCTGCTGCAGCGATCGGAATTTGGAAGGGAATTGTTTCATCAAATCCTACGGCGTCACCTTCGGCTTCAGATAAGGTAGTCGGGACTCATGCGCCGAATAGTAATGCTTCGACCCCAGCTTCGCAAAGTCCCTCCGCTCAGAGTGCTACAGAGTCCGGTGAGGGCACCGTTATCGCTCACTATCAGATAGATCTCTCGGATCACTACAACATTCCTCTCGCCCAAGGCGGAACTCCGCAGCCAAGCCTCGGGCAGGGGGACCTCGAGTACGTCTCAAGCGACTGGTTCTACTCATGGGGTGGCGAGGTGGCTGTCCTTACCGGCGTTCCGGCTACGTACTCGAATTGCTTATCTGATACGACATTAGCAGGATTTGTTGGGTCGGTTGCGCAAGGTCAGACTGTTTGTTTATCCATTCACGATGTGCGAGCGGCTGCCACTGTTCTCGGATATGGAACAAGCGGAGGGGTGGCGTATGCCTCGCTATCCGTAACAGTCTGGCAGAACTGACGCAAGCCACCCTGATCTTCGGCCTGCCTGGCATTTCATCTGATCACGGGCGACGTATCGTGCGCGTCTACAGCTCACGTACCTCAAGCACCCGCGTGGTGGGCGCAGCGTCGCCGATCCTGGCACGATAATCGAGCCGGTCCGGGTCTGCCATGAAGGACTCATACCCGGCGCGTGAACCGAACCGGATGATGTGCACCTCAGTTGCCGAATCCATGCTGCGCATGCGTCGCTCAACCGAACCACCGTGCCGATCAAGCAGATCCAATACGGTGTCCTCATACCGCTGTCCGGCTGCGGTATTCCCGGGCGCCATCTCGGCGACAGCGACCAAGAGCAGCTCTCCAGGCGGATAATTCCCGCTCGACGTCGTCATAGGCCGAAGTATTCCACCGAAGGAAGCAATCCCGTCTGGCGTGAAGCCGCGACGCACTGAGCCTTTTACATCCCTTCGATGTCGCGTGCTTGAAGGCTTTGGCCAGAAACCCGGCCCGCCAGGGACGGTACCGGGGCTCGCGCACGTGGCGTTCGCCTGCACGCCTGGTGGCTGTTAAGTTACGTCCTGGCGGACGTGCCCGCCAGGATTTAGCCATCAGCTCGGCCCGCGCCGGGCATGGCGTTGAGGTCAAGCGCTCCCAGGGGCGACGCGCGATCTGGTATGTCATTGATGGCCGAACCTGGGCGACCAGTCGCGGGCAGTGCCGCCGAGAAGAAGCCAGTTATGACTAACCGTGACAAGAAGGACAGCATCCGTGGGCGCATGGCTGAAACCGGCGAGCGGTTCAACGTGGCCCGCCGGAACGTCGAGGCGGCGGCAGGCCAGAGCCCGGTCGGCGACGAGTCGTACGAGCTGATAGAGGTCGAGGTCGGCGACGATTACGACGGCTCGCCATATTCCTACCGGCGCCACACTGAGTCGTTCTGGGGCCGGTAGGTGATCAGACCCGATTCGGACACCGCCAGAACAGCCGAGCACGGCCCCAAGGACGTCTACTATGGCGTCGCACAGACCCGCCGGGGCCGCATCGCCGTCTATACCGGAACGTCAAATCCCGCGTGGCGGCCGAGACTGGCCGACTACGACACGCTGGCCGAGGCCAACATGCCCGAGGACATCAGGCGGCTGGCCACTGAGGCACTTGGCATCCCGGAGGTAATTCACCGGGACATCTGACCCAGGTGGCTCAGCGAGAACGGCACCTCGCTGAGCTGCTCATCCTGATCGGGTCGTGCTCGCGCAAGCTCAATCCAGGCCGCCAGGCCCTCTCAGGCCCCTGCTCAGAAGTTGCTGAAGCCCCAGTTCAGGACCTGGGTGGCTACTGGTCCGGTGACGGTGATGTCGTCGCCGGGGGTGCCCAGCGTCACCCCGATCAGGGTCAGTCCGTCCTGGGTCGCCTCGAAGAGAAGGCAGTCGCCGGCCGCCAGGGTGTCACCGGTCTTGATCCCGGTCGCGCCGGGGTAGACGCCGATGAGCGGGTTGGTGTTCTGCCAGACGTAGCTGTGGTGGCCGTCGCCGGCCGGAAGCGAGTAGCTGGCCTGGCTGACGATGCTGCTGAACACCGGGTAGCTCATCGCGTACTGGCCCAGCGTGATCAGGTTCGCCGGTGTTGACCAGGTGGAGGTTTCGCTCGGCCACGGCATGCCATCGAAGTTGGAGAAGTAGGTGCCGGTCAGGCCGAGTCTTTGGGCTTCGGCGTTCATCTTGGCGATGAACGCGCCGATCCCGGGGCCGTAGGCCTCGGCGAGGGTATAGGCGGCGTCGCAGCCGGACGGCAGCAGCAGCGCCTCGAGCAGCTCCTGCGCGGTCAGCTGGTCGCCGACGATCAGGCCGGCGGTGCTCGGCTGGTTCTGGCTGTTCAGGTAGGCGATGACCGACTGGGGCACCGTGATCTCCTGGTTCAGGTCGCCTGCCTGGATGACCACCAGGGCCGTCATGACCTTCACGATGCTGCCGATAGGCCGTTCGGTGTTCAGGCCAGTGCTCCACAGGATCTGGCCGGTGGCCGCGTCGGCCAAAGCGGCGCCCGCCACCTGGATGCCCGCCGGGCCCGCAGCGGCGAGCGCGGCCCGCCGGGCCGAGGCGGCCTGCCCGGCCAAGGTGGCCTGCGTTCCAGCGGTCTGGGTTCCCGAAGCGATCTGTGTTTCTGGGGCGGCCTGCGTGACCGAGCTGGCCTGGCGGGCCGAATGCCGGTGGGCAGCTAAGCGCGGATGCGTGCCGCTGGCGGTGGCCGTCAGGACGGCGGCGCCCGCTAGCGCCAGCGCCGTCATGACGGCAAGGAGAACCCGGGCTGCAGGCCAGCGTGAAAGCATCCGCACATTCACCAACCTAAACCTGAAATAGGCGGCGAAGCGCGCTCTCCTTGCAGGCCAGACCATCGCGTGAGCAACGGAGTACCGCAAGCACGCCGCTGGGCTCCTGGTACGGCCGGCGCCGCCGGGCCGGCCTCACATTCCGGTGGGGTGTCTCGTCGGGACTGGGTGAGGGCAGATGTAGCCAGCTGAGGCGGCCCATGACCACTCGATCAGGGCTGGGAGCGAGGCGACGAGATCATGGTTAGCGAGAACTCAGAGATGGACGGCAAGTCGGCGGTCGTGGTGGGTGGCGGCATAGGCGGGCTTACCGCTGCCGTGGCACTGCGGCAGGTCGGCTGGCGGGTCACAGTCCTCGAGCGGGCCGCGACGTTCGGCGAGATCGGCGCTGGTATCACGCTGATGTCCAACGGACTTCGCTGCCTCGACGCGATCGGCCTCGGTGACGCCGTGCGCGGCAGCGGCCTGCCAGCGCTCGCGATCGGCATGCGTACCGCGTCGGGCCGGTGGCTGTCGCGGATCGATGGTGACGGCGCCGACCTGGAGGCGCGGATGGGCACCACTGCGCTTACCATTCACCGCGCTGAACTTCACAGAATCCTGCGCGACGCGCTGCCGGCCGCAGCCCTTATCGCCGGTGTGACGACCACCGGCATCCACGGGGGCGCCGATGGCGGACCGGCGGAGGTTCGCTTCCGGGACCGGGGCCAGGACGCGCTGCTGCGCGCGGAGCTAGTCGTCGGTGCCGACGGGGTGCACAGCTGGGTTCGCGCCCAGCGCTGGCCCGATGCCCCCGCTCCGGTCTACTCCGGATCTACCTCCTGGCGCGCGGTCACAGCGTCATCGTCGGCTGCGGTCAACGAGATGAGCCTGAGCTGGGGCCAGGGCACCGAATTCGGTGTGATGCCGCTCGTTGACGGACGCACATACTGGTATGCCGCCGCAAACGCCCCCGAGACCCAGCGCAACCCCGATGAGCTCAAGGCGCTGCGCCGCCGGTTCGGGAGCTGGCACGAGCCGATCCCGGCAGTCCTGGCGCACACCCAGTCGCAGGCCGTGCTGCGCCACGACATTTACCGGCTGCCGAAGCTTGACTGCTACTACCGAGGCAGCGTCGTCCTGCTCGGCGACGCCGCGCACGCGATGACGCCCAACCTCGGGCAAGGCGGCGGGCAGGCCCTCGAAGACGCGATCGCGCTCGCCGCAGCGGTCAGCGGTACCGGCGACGTGGCCACGGCGCTAGCCCACTACGACCACGAACGCCGGGCCCGCACCCAGGCAATGTCCCTGACCGCGACCCGGCAGTTGCGATTCGGCCAGCAACTGCACAGCCCGATCGCCGTAGCCATGCGCAACACCGCGGTCGCGCTCACGCCGGACCGCATCGCGCTGCTCGCCCTGGCCCGGTACGGCAAGTGGAACCCGCCCGCTAGCCGCGTGCTGCAAGATGCCCGGGCTGCTCGAGCGTCGGTCTAGAAGCCGGCTGCGGGCCGGGGGCTGCAGGCTTTCGCGGCCGGAAGTAGCTGACGACGAGCACGGCACCGGTCGCTGACAGCACAGCCGTGCAGACGGCGGTGACGTACATGGCGTGCAGATAGGCCTGGTTCGTGGCGGCAAGCAGGCCGGGCCGGTTCAGTGACCGGGCCAGCGCCCGGGTGGCCTGGGCGGAACCCAGGGCCTGCTCCCGCAGCCTGGCCGGCACGTCAGCGAGCGCGGGCAGGATCGCCCGCCGGTACACGCTGGCCAGTACCGAACCGAGCACCGCCACTCCGAGCGTGCTGCCGACCGGCCGGGCCGACGCGCTCACGGCTGAGCCGACGCCGGTGTACTCCGGCGGCAGGGCGGCCATCATCTCCGTCGTCATCGGTGAGACCACCATGCCGGTGGCCATGCCTTGCACCATCAGCATCGTCGCCACCAGCACCAGCGAGGTGTGCGCATCGAAGAACACGTAGCTGCCGAACGTGATGCTCGAGACCAGGATCCCGCCGACCGCGCACCAGCGGGTGGTCAGCCGCCGGGAAAGCACTGGCGCGAGCTGGTTGCCGCCGAGGATGCCGGCCGCGGCCGCCGCCATCACGGCTCCCGCGGCGAATGCCGAAAGCCCGCGCACCCCCTGCAGGTAGAAGGCGGCGTAGAAGAGCTGGCCGGCCAGGCCGAAGAACAGCAGCAGCAGGGCCAGGCTGCCGCCGGAGAACCGTGGCTCCTTGAAGATGCGGGTGTCGATGCCGAACGTTCCCCGGTGGTGGCCGGTCCACCTCGGCTGCACCATCACGAACACGGTAAGCAGCAGCAGGCCGGTCAGCAGGGGTACCAGCGTGAGCGGGCCCGGCCAACCAGACTGACCGCCGACCTGGATGACGCCGTAGACCAGGAAACTCAGCCCCAGGATGGACAGCACCGTTCCCAGCGGGTCGAGGATCCTGCGACCGGGGTAGCGCAACTCGGGCATCAGGATCCAGGCCCCGGCCAGGCAGAGCGCCGCCACCGGAAGGTTGAGCAGGAACACCGAGCCCCACCAGAACTTGGTTAGCAGCGCGCCCCCCGCCACCGGGCCGATCGCCACGGCGAGGGCGCCGGAGGACGCCCAGATCGCGATGGCCCTGGCCCGGTTGGACGGCGCTGTCTGACGGGTGACGACCGTCAGCGTCGCCGGGGTGATCAGCGCGGCGCCCGCCCCCATGAACCCGCGGAAGACGATCAGTTCAACGACGTTCGCGGAGAACGCGGCCAGGGCCGAGGCCGCGGCCAGCAGCGAAAGCCCGGCCATCATGATGCGGCGTGGTCCATAGCGGTCGGCGAGAGCGCCGCCAGCGAAAGTGCCGGCCGCGAAGACCAGCGAATACGAATCTACTGCCCATTCCAGGTCGGTGGAACTCGCCCCCAGCCCGCGAACGGGATCAGCGAGAGTCTGCAGCGCGATGTTGAGGATCGTGTTGTCCAGCAGGGCCAGTGTCTGCGCGAGGACGGCCACGGCGACGATTGGCCACTGCCGGGGAGCGCGTCTGGATTTCACGGCTCCAGCGCTAGCCTGCCTGCGACCACGATCCGGGTGAGCTCGGCGACTCTGCGGCCGAGGTGTTCCGCGGTGGCCAGGTCGGACTTGTGAACTGTCCCCGATCTGTCGTCGACGTTGGACTGGGCCGCCGCACCCTGGTAGAAGCCGAGGCGATTGAGGTCGAATTCGCTGCCTGAGGACGAGTTCCAGCCGGGGGCAAGGCCGAGATTCACCCACAGCATGCCGTGCTGGGCGGCGAGGGTAACAAAATAGTTCAGGGTGCTGGACTTATCGCCGGCCATCGAGCCTGAGTTGGTGAAGCCGGCCGCTACCTTGTCCTGCCACCTGCGGACGAACCAGCGTTTCCCGCTCGCCTCGGCGAAGGCATGAAAGGCCGCGGATGCAGTGCCCATATAGGTCGGCGCACCGAAGATGATCGCATCGGCGGTGTCGAGCTGATGCCATTGCGGGGCGGTAATCCGGTCGACCTGGATATGGAGAACTTCAGTGCCGGGAACATCACTGGCCCCGGCTTGTACCGCCGCCGCCAGCCGTGCGGTGTGACCGCGCCCGTCGTGACAGGCGATCGCGATGTGTACCGGTCGGATCGGCGTGTCCATATGGTTCCTCTGTGATGCCGCGGGAGCGTGCTCCCGCACCCGGCAGTGTTCCAGCCACTGCTTGAGCAGCCGCACTGCCCGGCGCGGGAGCGTCCGCGATTCGGGTGTCCTTACTCGCTCCCGATCGTCGGTCAGGAGCGAGCGTCAAGCTGCGCGACGATGCCGTCCCACAGGGCGACGCGAGCGCGGAGCGCGGTGGTTACGGCCTCACTGCAGTCGGCCCACTTGGCGGCGTCATCGCCACACAGGTCGGCGAGCATCGCCATCGCCATCGGGGTGTGTTCCTCGCCGTCGACCTCGATGTGCCGGGCCAGGTAATCCTGGAAGGTAGCAAGTTTGCCCTGCTGGTCATTGATCTTGATCACCTGCTCGAACATCTCGGGGATCAGGTCCTCCCGGCCGAACGCGAACGCGGCGGCGAGCGAGTGCAGGGGGGCATGCTCGACGATGTTCCAGGTAGTGGTGACGAACTCCGCGGCGGCCTGCGGTACCGCGGCCACTTCAAGCGCCTTGAGCACGTCCTGGCCTTCCCTGATTAGGTCCAGGAATTCGGTGATCGCCGTCACGTCCGACCCGGCCTGCTCCATGCCGTTGACGTACAGCTCGAAATGACTGATGAACCCGTCGCCGAGCTCGTCGCTCTCCTCAACCAGAACGATGTCGTTGATCAGGCGGCGGCTCTCGCGCGGGCCACGCGGCACCCAGGGGACGTCGACGCAGGTCAGGTTCTGCTGGAGCTGTTTCAGCATCGACATGAAGTCCCACACGGCGAACACGTGGTTCTCGGTGAAGGTGTTAACGTCCTCAAGGGTCTTGAGCCGGCTGTAGATGGGGTGCTTCGTGACCTCGGAACGCGCGGCCTCGATGGTCGCGCGCAGATCGTCGATGGCGGAATTTCGTTTATTGGCCCAGTCGTAGCGAGACACAGACTTCTCCTTTATTTCTTTGATTAATCGGAACGATTGCCGGGTCCCACCTGGTCGCAGCGGTACCCAGCCGGGCGGCATGGGGCGTCAAAGTACGGATGTTTCACTCGGTACGAGGCTGGCGGCCAGTCCCGCCCGCCAGCTCGGTACCGATGGCTGCCAGCCGAGCACGTGCCGGGCCTTGCCGTTGGCCCCGCCCCGCATGGCCGTCAGCTGATAGCCGGTGAACCAGCCGAGCATCCGTTCAACCATCCGGGACGGAACCGTGCGGGGCGCGGGCGCGCCGAGCAGGCGGGCGTACTCGGGGACCCAGACGTCCGCCGGGGACGGCTCGTCGTCGGTCACGTTGAACACGCCGCCTGCATCCGCTTCCACGGCGGTCACCGCGGCCCGTGCGGCATCCTCTACGTGGAGGAACGAGGTGACCCCGGCAGCCGACTCCGGCAGCGGCAGCTTGCCGCGCGCCACCATGCTGCCGATCAGGCCGTCCGGGTGATAGTGGGTGCCCGGGCCGTACAGGGTTCCGTAGCGCAGCACGATGCCGGACAGGCCCGCGGTGCCCAGTGCCAGCCGCTCGTGCTCAGCGACTGCGCGCACGGTGAGCGCCCAGCCGGGATCGGGTGCCTCGAGGTAGAGCCCGGCGTCCTCGGTGAGTACAGATCCGCCGGCCGGAGCCGTGGCGAAGGCGATGCTCGCGGCGACGATCCTGCGGGCGTTGGCCGCCGCGGCCGCGGCGACGAGGTTACCGGTCCCTTGGGTACGCAGCCGCGCGGTTTCTTCCAGGCCTTTCGCGGCCGATGCGCGCAGGGCGCTCAGCAGGTGTATCACCACGCTGGGCCGGGCTGAAAGGACGGCCGAGCGCACAGCCTGCGCGTCGAGGGCATCAGCGACCACGACGGCGTCCGGGTCTGTCCCGGCGGTCAGGGACGGCTCCCGTACCAGCGCGGTCACGTGGTAACCGCGGTCGCGCAGCATGGGGACCAGCGCCCGGCCGACCACCCCGGTGGCTCCGGCGACCAGGACACGTTCCGTCATACCGAATCCGTCCCCATCAGCAAACGGCAGGCGGGGTCGCCGTTCCTCAGACAGGCGGTGGCGCAGTTGCGGGTGAGCCGCACGCCGAGCCCCTCCGACCAGCCGGCGTGGATGTCGGTGCACGGGCACTCGTAGCCGTCCAGAGAACCGGCCATCCGCACCATGGTCACGGCGAAGTTCTGCCGCATGGTCAGTTCGATCTCTCCGCTGTCAAGTACCTCGGTGCCGCCGGCCCGCAGTTCGCCGGGGAACATCCACTCGGCGCACGCGTCATAGCGCTGGCGGAGTTCTTCGGAGTCCCTTGGGGGCTTCCCGCCGAACTGGCGGGCGATCCGCTTGCCCACATGGACAGCCACGTAGCGCAGGGCCTCGGCGTTGAGCTCGTTCGCTGCGGCGTACCCGAACCGTTTCGCCACTCCCTGGTACCAGCGCGCGTCGTGCAGCCACCACTGGTGGTAGACGTCCAGGCTGCGCGGGCGGGGGCTGATCCGCTCGGCCGCTGTCACCGGGACGCCTCGCTGAGCCCGCCGCTGGCCACCCTGGCCCGGAAGCGCTCGCGCATCTCCCGCTTGAGCACCTTGCCGGTGGCCCCCTTGACCACGTCGCTCGCGTCCATCAGCAGGACCCCGCTCAGCGGCGGCAAGCCGCCGGCCTCCAGCACCTGGTTGACCTTGGCCTTCCAGCCAGCCGCATCCGGCTCTTCCCCGGGGCTGGTCTGGAGCAGGGCGTAGGCCTCGGCCTGCCCGTCACCGTCCCAGTCAGCGCGGACACCTTCAGGCGCGGCCGCCACCACTGTGCAGTCATCGAGTCCGGTCAGTTCACGCAGCAGCAGTTCCTCGGTATGGGTGCTGAAGACGATGCCCGCGCCGGTCCTGATCGCGTCGGGCGCGCGGTCGAGATGGTAGAAGCGGCCCTCCTCGTCGCGATAGGCCAGGTCACCGGTGAGCCAGTAGCCGCCGAGCCGCAGCCGGTGGAAGGTCAGCGAGTCGTTCCAGTACCCGGGGGTGAGCGTGGGGGAGCGCACACCGACGCGGCCGGGCACACCCGGCGGCAGCGGGGTTCCGTCCTCGGCGAGCACCTCGGCCTCGGCAAAGCTCATCGGCTTGCCGATGCAGCGGCCGAACGAGGAGCTGCCGGGCCGGTGCCCGTTGTGGAACAGCGAGTAGCCAGTCTCCGAGGAGCCGAGGCCGTCGGTGAAGACCGACCCCTCGATCCGTTGCCGCTTCAGGTCGCGGCCGACAGTCTCGTGGCTGCCCAGCGCGATCAGCGCCTTGATGTGGGCCTCGTGCGCCGCGTCCCCGGTGTTGTACCAGGCCTCCACGCTGGACAGGTCGCGGGCGGAGAGGTCCTGGACGGCCATTTCGCCGTAGGTTCCGGCGAACGCGAACACTGTGCTGGGACGGAAGGACTCCATGGCGTCGAGGACGTCGTTGCCCCGTTGACTGGACAGCAGCATCACCGGCGAGCGCAGCAGGAAGCCGAAGAGCATGACCGACATTGAGGCGTTGTGCGAGCCGGGCATCGCCACAAGCAGCCTGCCCATCCCGGAGCCGACCGACAGCTTCAGCCGGTGCAGTTGCGCGTAGAGCAAGGTCTGGTGCGTGTGCGGGACGGGCTTGGGCATCCCGGTGGTGCCCGAAGAATGCGAGATGATGATCGGGTCGGTGTCGTGATGGGAGTACGGGTAGCCGTCGGGCAGGGGCTCCCGGCTCTCGGCCCGGATGTCAGCGGCGGTGACGCAGAAGCCCAGGCCCAGCTCGGCCTGGCCGGTAGCCAGGACCGTGTCGTGAGCCTGGTCGGTGAGGGCGCCGACCACGCCCTGGCGGCGCACGTATTCGTAGGCGATCTCCGGCCGGAGGTTGCCGTTGACGAACGAAGGGATCGCGCCCAGCGAGGTCAGCGCGAGGAAGTTGATCGCGAACTCGGTGCTGGAGTAGGTAAGGATCGCCACCGGGTCGCGCGGCCGGACACCGCGGGCGTGGTACCAGCCGGCGTAGATCTCCACGATGTCGTGCAGCTCACCCAGGGTCAGCACCGTGGGGCGGCTGCCGTCCGGTGCCAGCCAGGTGCCATCGGTCCACAGCACCTGCTCACCGAGCGGCCTGCCATAGGCCTTCAGTCGGTGGATCACGTTCCCGGCGCCCAGGGTGGCGTCCTTGGTGATCTGTGTACGTTCCAGCTTGGTGATCATGGTTTCGCTCCTCGGATACGGGCGGCCACTTCGACTAGGCCGCAGAGGCTGCCGTACGTGGCTGACTGAATGGGTGGGACTGACGGGTTACCGCAGGGGCAGGAGGGGATCGGGTCGTCGCGGTCGAGCGCGATCGCCACGGCCGCGCTGACGGCAGGCGGGTTGGTACCGAGCTCGCGGTGGGCCGTCGCGGTGCGCTCGGAGCCGGCCAGTTCGACGCCGACGAGCACTATCCGGTCCAGTTCCCCGTCCGCCCGCAGCAGTTCCGCGGTGGTCAGCAGCTCACCCGCCAGATTCCCCAGCACAGACAGGGCCAGCAGCGGCCCGGTGATGGCGAAGTCAAGGCTGAGCCGGCCGAGGATCGCGTTCGCCGTGCTCTGCATGAACAGCAGCGGATTGTGCACCTGCCCGGCGACGAGCCGGCGGCTGCCGAGATCGAGGGTGTCGGTGTCGCCCATCGTGCTCGCCAGGACCAGCGCGGTCCTGGCGCCGTCGGCCGGCCGTCCGGTCAGGCCCGGTCGTCCGGTCAAGCACTGCCGGACTGCCTGGTAAACCAGGGGATTAAAGGCGGACTCCACGAAACCGCTCACCGGTGGCACCTCGTCGTCGACGATCGCGGCGATCATGCTCGCTCCAGGATCAGCGCGGTGTTGGCGCCGCCGAACGCGGCGTTGACCGACATCGCCCGCCGGATCTCGGCCCGCCGGGGCCGGTTCGGCACGTAGTCCAGGTCGCAGGCAGGATCTGGTTCGGTGAATCCGGCGGTGGGCGGCAGGACGCCGTCCTGCAGCGCCAGCAGGGTGATCACCAGCTCCACCACCCCAGCGGCCTCCAGCAGGTGGCCGGTTGTGCTCTTGGTCGAGCTGACCGGTACGCAGTCCGCGCGCTCGCCGAACAGCGCACGAAGCCCGCGCGTCTCGGCGGGGTCGTTGGCCTTGGTCGCCGTTCCGTGCGCGTTCACGTAGTCGATCCGCGGGTCGCCCGCACGCCGCAGGGCCTGCCTGGCCGCGCTGGCCAGCCCGGTGCCCTCCGGGTGCGGCTTGGCGACGTGGTAGGCATCGGAAGCGGCACCCCAGCCGGTCAGCGCACCGAGCGCACGTGCGCCCCGGCTCCGGGCGCTCTGCGCCGACTCCAGCACGATGGCTGCGGCTCCGTCCCCCAGCAGCAGGCCGCTGCGGTCGGCACAGAACGGGCGCACCATTCCGTCCTTCGACAGCGCGAATCCCGAGCCGAACTTGGCCAGGTTCTCCTCTTCCACGAGATAGGCCCCGGCGCAGACCGCGATGCCGACGCGGCCGGACGCGATGAGCCGGCAAGCGTGCGCAATCGCCATGGCCGATGCGACGCACGCGCTGGTGAACGCCAGCCGCGGGCCGTGCACACCCAGTTCGTCCGCCAGCGCCTCGGCCTGCCAGGCCGGCACGGTCTCGGCGGTGCCGCCAGAGATGCCCGAGCCGTCTGTCGCCGCCATGGCCCGCCAGAACCGGGTGAGGCTGGTGAAGTCGCCCGCAGTGCCCACCAGGACGGCGGCATCAGCCCGCGGCGGCAGTCCGGCCATGCCGATGGCCTCGGTGGCCGTCTTGGCCAGCGCCTCGCGGAGAGGAACCGCTCCGCCCGCGGTGGCGGCCACGTCCGTCCGGTACGGGCCCGTGTCGAAGCGGGCAATCGGCGCGAACGCCGGCCGCCCGTCGAAGACGCCCTCCCGCAGCGCGTCCGCCCCGGAGCCGAATGCCGTCTGCACCCCGAAACCGGTCAGCAGTACCTCACGGCTCATCGATGTCAGCCAGGTATTCGGCGATCCGCCGTATCGAGGTGAAGCCGTCCGGGTCCGCGTCCGCCGCGTCGATCTCCACGCCGTACCGCAGCTGCAACTGGTGCAGGAACCAGACCAGTCCAAGGGAGTCCAGGACGAGTTCGGCGTCGTCGTCCAGTTGCGGGGACAGGTCGGGATAGATCTTCGGGTCGGAGAGCAACTCCCGCACCACAGTGGTGGTGATCCTGGTTCGGGCTCCGGACTCGGCGGTCATGCCGCGGCGCTCCGGGCGATCACGTCATCGACCAGCTGACTCAGCTTCATCGCGCCGACCGGCTCGATGTCGGTGTCGGGGAACTGCACGCCGAACCGGCCCTCGATCCGCATGGTCAGCTCGATCAGGCTCAGCGAATCGAGGTCGATACCGTCCGCGCCCAGCGGGCTGTCATCGGTGATCTGCTCGAAGTCGAGCGGGTGGTTCATGTCCTTGGTGATGGTGTCGAGCACGAACTCGCGGATCTCGTTGTACGAGGTCGTCTGCATGGGTCAGGTCCTTTCGTGGCCAGGGTTCAGTGATTAATCAGCTCAGTGGTCAATCAGCTGGGCGAGCACATCGCGGCGGCGGACGAGCTTGCCGTTGGATGTGCGGGGCAGACTGGGCAGCACCTCAATGGACCGGGGGACCTTGTAGTCGGCCAGGCGGTCGCGGCACCAGTGCAGCAACTCCCCGGCTGAGGGGCCGTCTTCAGCGTCGGCGGAGACGTAGGCCTCGGTGGCCCGGTCGTGTACGACCACCGCTCCCGTGACTCCGGGATGCTGGCACAGCACGTCCTCCACCTCGGTGAGGTCGAGTTTGAGGCCACCGATGATCACCATGGAGTCGCTGCGGCCCTGCAGCCGTACCGCGCCCGCCGCATCCAGTTCCGCCCGGTCGCGGGTACGCAGCCACCCGTCGACGTAGCGGTCCTCGCCCGACTGGTACAGGTACGGCGTGCCCTCAGGCAACCGGACCTCCAGCTCGCCCTCGTGGATCCGCATGGACATACCGGGTGCCGCCGGGCCGACCGCTGGACGGGTGGCACCGCTCACGTCCATGGCGATGACGCCCGTTTCGGTCGTTCCGTTTGACTCGCCGACGCGGTTGCCAAACGGGGCGGCGAACCGGGCGGCCGTCTCTGGCGGAATGATCTCGCCGCCAGAGACGGCCGCCCTCAGGGAGGGCAGGGCGGGCAGGTCACTGGCCGTACTCAGCAGCTCGTAATGGAACGGGGCGCCGAACACTACGTGCACGTCGTACTGGGCGGCGGCGGTGAGCATGTCCCTGGCCGACGGCCGCCGGGCGAATACCACAGTGGATCCCGCAGCCAGGGAATGCAGGAGACCCGCGATCAGACCGAAGCTGTGGGCGGTCGAGCTGAGCAGCAGGCTCCGCTCCCCAGCCTTCGGCATGCCCTCGATCAGGGTGAACCTGCGGACCTCGGCCGAGAGGGAGTCCACCGTCCGGCCGATCACCTTGGGCAGCCCGGTGGAACCCGAACTGAACTGCACCAGCCGGTGCCCGGTAGCCGCGGCCTGACCGTCGTGGCACCAGGTGGTGACCACTTCGTATCTCGGCTCAAACCCCAGTGGTGGCCGTCCCTGTATGTCGGTGTCGACAAAGAACTGGGGGTGGCACAGGGACCGCAGGCGGTCCACCTCGGGCGGCTTGAGCCGGTGGTCGACCAGTATCACCTGGGCGCCCAGCTGCCACAGCGCGAGCAGCACTTCAGCCTGGGTGTAGCTCGGCGGCATCTGAAGCATCACCGTGTGGCCCTCGCCGACACCGTGCGCGGTGAACACCGATGCTTCCCAGGCCACCGCGGCCTGGAACTGCTTACGGCTTACCGTGTCGTCACCGTGGACGAGGTAGGGCAGGTGTCCGGGATGAGCGTCGAGCAAGGATTCGACGAGTTCACTGGCATGTGCGCTCATCAGTTCTCCTTGCAGAACTCGCCAATGGGGAAGCCCACGTGGCGCTGGTCCGTGGCCAGATAGCCGAGCAGCTCGTCGCCGGATCGCAACTCGGTGACGTTCAGCACCTTTGCGCCCGGTCCGAGTACCCGCACATGCCAGTCGTCCTGCACGGTCAGGCTCACCACGATGCCGTCGTCCGACCGTGCGGTGATGGTCAGCAGCGGCCGGGACTCGATCTTGGCCCGGCCGACCACGACCCGCCGGGTCCTGCCTTCGGCGTTGACCGCCAGCGTGGTGCTGCCGGACCGCAGCTCGCTGAGGTAGTTGGTCCGGTTCTGCGGGCCGAACACGTAGGAGTGCAGGGCGCCGGCGTTGACCCGGAAGGGGCGGGTCGGCATGTACGGCAGCGGATGGGTCTCGCTGCAGCACAGGATGAAGCCGGTCGAGTACGAGCCGACCAGGATCCCCTCGTCCTCGGCGAAGTGGGTACAGGTGTCCACGCAGACCCGGTCGCCAAGACCGTGATGTTCGGTCCGGTCGACGGTCAGCGTGGTCAGCCGCAACGTCGGCGAGGCGGCTTCCAGCAGCCGGGCCAGAGCGAATACCTCGTCGGCGGTGGAGGGGGCGAGCAGTACTCCGTCCGAGCCGCGCTCCAGCACGTCCAGCACGATCGCTGCCTCGTCCAGGTCCTCGCAGACGGTAACCAGCTGGCCGGGGGACCGGTCGGCGGCGGCCAGCACGATCTCCAGGGGGATCTTGGTCGGATCCGCGAACCTGACCACGGTGCGCGACAGCGTCACCGCGGCGGCGCAGGCCAGCCTGAGCGTCGGATCGTCGCGCACGTCGACCCAGCCGACGGCGTCTTCGCCCAGGCTGTGCAGCTGGCCCTCTTCGATGACCACCGTGGTGGTGATGCCCGCGACTGTCGGGGGCAGCGATTCCAGGAGGTCCTTGTCGCCGGAGACCACGCCCTGGACCCGGGCATGGATGGCAGCGTCCACGATGGACTCGAGCTGCTGCGGCGGAACCGCCCTGACGTCTATCCACGCGAATTTCATGCCACACCCGCAGCGATCGTTTGTTGATGGGAGGAAGTTCCGGAGCTGTCGGCGTGCACAACGGCGGCGAGCCGGGATACCAGCGCACCTGGTGACGGTGAGGAGAAGATCCGGCGGCCGACCGCGAGGCCACGGCAACCGCTCAGCATCACCGAGGTGGCGTAACCGATGAGGTCCGAGCTGTTAGGCGGGCCGCCAGCGGCCAGTACAGGAATCGGGCAGCTGTCCACTACCTCGGCCATCCGGTCCAGCGGCAGCGGGACGGTGGTCTTCACCAGATCGGCGCCCAGGTCCGCGGCGATGTTGACCGCGTGCGCGAGCAGTGCCGGGTCGTGCGGGTCGGCGATCCGCGGCCCTCTGGGGTAGATCATCACGAGCAGCGGCATGTTCCAGAAGTCGCAGGAGGCCGCGACAGTCCCGAGGTCGGTAAGTTGGCGGTGCTCGGTGTCCGAGCCGAGGTTCACGTGCACGCTGACCGCATCCGCTCCGCGCCGGACGGCTTCCTCGACGCCGCCGACGAGAACCTTGGCGTCGGTGTCGGCGGCATGGGCTGTCCCGGCGCTCAAGTGCAGCACCAGGGCGCACTGCCGGAGGATGTCCGGTGGAATGGTGCGCGTCCGGCCCTTGTGCATGACGATCGCGTCGGCGCCACCGTCCACCACGCTCCGGAGCAGAGCGTTCCAGCGCGCCTGCGGGACCACTGGTCCGTCGGAGACGCTGTGGTCGAGCGGGACGAACAGATATCTTCCGTCGCCCGAACTCGAAAGCCTTCGCAGCCGGAATTGTTTTCCGCTATCGACTATTTCCAAGACACACCTCCCGGATGGCCTGCGCGCGCAGGGAAGCGTGAGACTGGTGATCCGCGCTGCGCCCAGTCCGCTCGCTCGCCACGATCGCCTCTGCGGCCTTGACCACCTGCACGCGGTCAGGCAGGAACGCTGTCATTCGCGCTCACGCGCCTTAATGAACAGCATGAACAACAGCCGACCTTTCTCGGACCCCGCCGCTACCCGAGATATGCTGGCCGCCGATTCTCAGAGCTTTCTCAAACCGCAAGCGCCGTCGGCAGGGCGGGGCATGACGGCGGCTGGTGTCCGGGCGCCGCATCCCCACCGTCGTTCCGTTTCGGGCAACATCAGCGGTTGCGCGTGGCGGGTTATGCCAGACTTACTCCGGCAGGCCGGGTCAACCGGGGGATCTGCGCGTACGGGGAACAGGCGTGGGCGAACGTGCGGGGCCGGGAGGCTTCGGTCAGCTTCTGCGCGGTTACAGGTCGTCGGCCGGGTTAACTCAGGAGGAACTCGCCCAGCTGTCGGGGCTGAGCGTCCGGGCCCTGAGCAACATGGAGCGGGGCCGCACCAGGCCATCCGCCCGCTCCGTCCGGCTCGTCGCCGACGCGCTCGGAATGGGTCAGCACGCCCGCACGCAGCTCCTGCACGCGCGTTACGGCAACGCCGATGACCCCGCGGCCGACCGGGCAGAGACCGACCTCGGTCTCGCGTACAAGCAGTCGGCAGTTCCGCGGCAACTGCCCGCCCCGGTCCGCCATTTCGCCGGACGAGAGAATGAGCTGAAGGTGCTCACCGGCCTGCTCGATCAGGCTGAGGCGCAGGCGCCAGGAACCGTGGTCATCTCAGCGATCGGCGGGACCGCCGGGGTGGGAAAGACCGCCCTGGCCGTGCATTGGGCGCATCAGGTGGCGGGCAGTTATCCGGACGGTCAGCTCTACATAAACCTGCGCGGCTACGACCCTGGCCAGCCGATGTCCCCGGCCGAGGCCCTGGCTGGCCTCCTGCGCGCTTTGGGCGTGCCCGGCGAGGACATCCCGGCCGAGCAAGACGAGCGCTCTGCCTTGTTCCGGAGCCTGGTGGCCGGGCGACGGATGCTGGTCATCCTGGACAACGCCCGCTCAGCAGAGCAGGTCCGTCCGCTGCTGCCCGGCACACCGTCCTGCATGGCCGTGGTGACCAGCCGCGACTCGCTCGCAGGCCTGGTCGCCCGAGACGGCGCTGTACGCATGGAGCTGGACCTGTTCTCGTTGAGCGATGCGGTCGCCCTGCTGAGGACCCTGATCGGCGGGCGAGTCGACGCTGACCCCGGCGCGGCCGCGACGCTGGCCTCACAGTGCTCGCGGCTGCCGCTGGCGCTGCGCATTGCCGCCGAACTCGCCGCTGCTCGCCCGGCCGTCGGCCTCGCCTGCCTCGTCGGCGAGCTTGCGGACACACAGCAACGGCTGGACATTCTCAATGCAGGCGGGGATCCGCACACCGCGGTCCGTGCGGTGTTCTCCTCGTCGTACCAGAACCTGAGCCAGCCAGCGGCGCGCGTGTTCCGGCTCACCGGCCTGCACCCGGGTCCCGACCTTACGGTCAACGCCGCAGCCAGCCTGGCTGGCATCCCGCCGGGACGAGCCCGGCGGGACCTGGACGCGCTGACCCGCGCCCACCTGCTCACCGAGCAGGTCCCTGGCCGGTTCGGCAGCCACGACCTGCTGCGCGCCTACGCCATCGAGCAAGCCACCACGACCGGCTCCAGCGCGGGGCGCCGGGCCGCTCTGGTCCGCCTGCTGGACTACTACCTGCACACCGCCACGGCCGCGGACCGGCTGCTGTATCCGCTGCGGCGCCGCATCGCCCTCGCCGCGGCGGCGCGGTGGGTGACGCCCGATGACCTCGCCAGCCACGCCCAGGCGCTGGCCTGGCTGGACGCCGAGCACCGCGGGCTGCTGGCCGCGGTCAGCCTGGCCGCCGACAACGGATACGACGTCCACGCCTGGCAGCTCGCCTTCAGCCTGGAGACGTATTTCTACCGCCGCAGTCACTGGCACGACTGGGCCGCCACCCAGGCCGTCGCCCTGGCGGCCGCTTGCCGCCTCGGCGACCCGTACGCCCAGGCCCTCGCTCTCAGCGGCATGGCCAACGCCCAGCTGCAGACCGGCCGCCCGGCTGAGGCTCTCACCCACCTGGCCAGAGCGCTGCGGCTGCGCGAGGAAGCGGGGGACGTCCATGGCCAGGCCCGTGTCCACCTGTATGCCAGCCGCGCGCTGGAAGTCCAGGGACGTTACCGTGACGCGCTGGCGCGCTGCCGGCGGGCGCTAGCGCTGGCCAAGGCTGCAGGCGCGCCCGCGCTGCCGTTGCAGGCCGAAGCGCTCAACAGTGCTGGCTGGGCACTGGCCGAGCTCGGCGAGTACCACGAGGCGCTGGGTTACTGCCAGCAGGCCATCGCTCTGAACCAGCAGCTTGGCAACATGCATCTGCAGCCGGCCATCCTCGACAGCCTGGCTTACATCCACCTGCAGCTGGGTCACAACGCCGAGGCCGCCAGCTGCTACGGTCGCGCGATCGAGCTGTTCCACGAACTCGGCCACCGCTACCCCAAAGCCGAAGCGCTCGCCTGCATCGGCGACGCGCAGCAGATCGACGGCAATCTGCCGGCCGCGCGCGAGGCGTGGACGCAGGCCCTGGCCATCCTGGACGACCTGCACCACCCCGACGCCGAACACCTGCGCGCCAGGCTCCGCGAGCCGACAGGGCGCTTCCCCACGCTGGCGTTCTATGGCAATCGTTTCCAGACGAGAAACGGCCAGGGCTAGAACGAAGGCTCACGCAACCCGCCGGTGCCGCCGCTCGCGCAGAGTGCCGGAAAAGTGCTGGTGGAATTCATGGTGTGCGGCGGTCGGGCCGGGCGACACTGCTGACCGCAGACGCTCCTGCTGAATAGATCGCGATATCTCAGCATGACCGCCTCTGGCGCGCTCATAGAACCTAAGGAGGAACGCGTGAGATTAGCATCGCACCTGAGGAAACTTGCTTACCCGGCCGTACTGACACTGCTTTCGCTCGCATTCGCGGGCGGCGCTTCGGCACAGGCACAGGCACAGGCACAGGCGCCCGCAGCGACATACATCGGAGTGGACGCGTACAGCAGTCCGACATGGGCCCAGGTAGGCGAATCTGGCTCCGAGTACTATGCCGGGTCTCCGCAAAGCGAGAAATTCTTCTACAAGGACGGGCTGCCGGACAGCGATGCGGATACCACTTCTAACGGTGTAGATGGCTGCGGGGCGACGCAGGGCACTGATGACAGCTATGTGTATCCGCCAAGCGCGCTATGTATCATTACTTACAACGCCGTGACAAGCGCCAGCGATACCAACCTCCAAGATTTCCTGGAATCGACCCTGACCGACCCGCACCAGATCATACTGGTCTTCTGCAATGAGCCGGATAACGGAACCAACGACAATGGCTGCATATGCGACCTCGGCACGAAAACGAGCTGTAGCACACCGGGGAACTTCATAACTGAATTCGAAACTGAGTCCGATGAGGTCACAGATTTCGAGCAGGCGAACAACGCGTCTAACGTTAGGTTCGCCGAAGACTCGTGGGCTGGCCACTATGAAAGCGGCACGGGCGGCTGTAATTTCATAGTGCCATCTCAATATGTCAGCTACTACCTCGCGGATGTCTATGAGGGCAGGGGGGACCCTATCACTACCCCTGAAAGCCTCGGCCAGGATACGGGCTGGACAAACTGGATCAGCTGCACCAGCGGAAATGACGTCCGCCATGGCATCGCCGAATTCGCCATAAACTGCGGGAACGAACAAAAGTCGCTAGACAACGGGAAGTATGAGGAGGCCGTAGCCCAAAGTTTCAGCGAGGACGACACGTACCTCAAGGCCAATTTCCCAGGCCTGGTGGTATGGAATCTATGGGACTCCGGCGGGTGCGCTCTCGATAACCTGCCAGGAGACGAACCCGACTCTCTAGCGGCCTGGCAGAACATCGAATCCGGAAACTAATTAATCACGGATAAGCAGGCCGGCTGCAACAGCGAGAGCTCAAAAGGGTGACCAGCCGCAGGCGACAGGTGATGATCAGCGCCAGCTGCCCGCCTGCCACCTGCGGCCTCATCACAGCCGCCGCAGACCGCGCGCGAGGCCCTCGATCGTGCCCTGCCGCGGCACGCGAGCAGGCCAGGCACCCAGATGCTCTGAAGTTCACCACCTCCTTGCCGCCGGATGAACTTGATCCTGCTGTGGGGGCAATAACCGTGCGACACGATCGGCGGGGCCACAGCCGCCGAGGCCGGCAGAAGGGCACAAAGGTCATTCCGATGCTGATGCAACATCTGGCTGCGATCGTCCGCGCTGCGCTGAGGTACCGCACCATCACCGTCTTAGCTGCTGCGGTGGCGGTCGCTGGCGCTGCAGCGGTTACCACGCTCGCCCTGGCCGCCTCGCCCGGCACGTCTGGGCATGGACGCCCGGCGGCAGCGCCCCGGGCCAAGCCCGCGCCGTCGTCGGCGACCTCCCCGACGCTGGTGTTGCCGACTGCCAGCAAGCCGACCAATAGTCCCACGTCCCAGCCAACGGGTGGGTCGGCGCCGCAGCCGGCGGGTGGGTCCGCGCCGAACCCTCCACCGCAGGACTGCTATGCCGGGCCGGACCCGACGTGCACCCCGCCGCCCGCGCCGACGTTCCCGGCCTACACGTCGCCGGTATCCAGTCCGGGCCCGGCACCTACGGTCACCGGGTAAAGCCCGACGTCGCCGGGTGGGGACCCCGCCTGGTTCAGCCTGGACGCCCGCCGCGCGCCGAGTGCCCGGTCGGTCAGTTACCTTCCGGCTGATGGCACCTGATAGGCGACCACCTCAGGGTGCTCGGTGGCGCTCAAGGGGACTCCGGCGCCAGCCAGCAGCGTGTTCCCCGCGACCGCCAGTGTCGCGTTCGACCCGTCCGGCAGTTGCGCGGTCCACACGATCGCCCCACTCCAGCGCGAGAGCGCGACCAACTCCCCGGTGAAGGTGGTGGTGAAGACCAGGTCGTTTGAGACCGTGGCGCCACCCAGGGCTAGCTGGGGAAGATTTGCCGTCCAGAGCGTCCGGCCGGTGGCCAGGGAGATGGCGACCATCTCACCGGTGCCTTGCGCGAAGTTCGACGTGCCTAGCTGCTGAGTTGCCGACTGATAGGTCTCGGGCAGGTTGTCGACGGGCACATAGACCACTCCATCGGCGGCCGCCATGTTGGTCTCGACCCCGCCCACCTCTCCAGGCTCCGAGGTGTACGGGAACTGCAGATCGAGTTTTCCCTCCAGGGCCAGCTGATCGTCGTTGTCATGTCCGTTGTGGATGCCGACAGGCGTCTTCCAGAGCAAGGCGCCGTTCATAGGATCGGAGGCAAACACGTAACCCCCTTTGCCGGCTGCGATCACCATCGGCCGATCACCGGCAAAGGTGTAGATGGGCGAGATCTGCAGGTCCCAGTCATGGAAGTCGTCGGGAAACGCCTGGTAATACCACTCCAGCCGTCCCGTGTTCTGGTCGAGTTTCACGATACTGTCGGTGTACAGCTCGCGGCTTGGGGACGTCACCGCTTCCTGTTCCGAGAGATAGGGATTCCCGGTTCCCACGTAGATGGAGTTGTCAGGGCCGACCAAGACTGGGTCCCAGGCCCCGCCGGCCGTAGCGGCAAGCTGTTGCCCCGTCTTGTCAATTACGGTTTGGAATCTCCAGATGAGGGCGCCCGTCTGAGCGTTGAGAGCATAGACCATGCCTCCACCAACGGTCAGCGCTGAGGCGACGAACACTTTGCCATTAGCCACCTGCGGCGCTATATCGAAGTTCACCTTCGTCGTCGCGAACTGGGTTTGATACCAGAGCTGCTGACCGGTTCTTGCGTCCAGGGCGAATACTCCCGTGGCAGTGACGCCGTAAATCCTGCCGCCGCTGAACGTGACACCGTTCGGCCCGTAATCGGGGGACTTGTACAGATGTGTCCACAGGACTTGGCCGGTCGTGTACCGAACCGCGATGACGTTCGACGCACCATCCTGGAGATAGGCGACACCATCGACGATCACCGGGTTGGCGGCGTCGAAGCTGGTGGCACCCTCACCCGTGAGAGGCAGGGTCCACGCTGATCGCAGAGTTGACACATTCGCCGACGAGATAATTGATCCGGCGACACGCGTATTGCACAGATTGCCATTAGGCGAAGGCCACTGCGACCAAGCCGGATAACTACTGCAATCGCCTTGCATCCAGGCAGGGGTTCTCGGCACCAATGTTGCCGACGTCGTCGCCGATGCCGTGTGCTCAGGCGCAAATAAAATCGTGCCCGAGAGCAGGGCCGCAGCGAACAAACTTGATGTCCCGTAACGCCGGAGGCTCGATATCTTCATTAAAGCATCTCCTCAGTCCCCGTTGCCCCCCAGCCGCCGTTAATTGTCACCCTCTCGCGGGGGGCTGTCAACGCCGACGCCAGCTGTACTGGGGCTGTGACCGTCAGACGAACCGGCCCGCGCGCCATTTCGAAAAGGTAGGGGAAAAGCGTGCGTGGGCTAGGGTGAGAAACGCGGCCAGCCCACCGCTGGGTGCGCCACAGACGGGAGAGACCGGCGGCGGTAGGCGTCACAGCCGGGCGGCTGGGCCAGTGGCTGTCCCAGCGACGCCGCGCGCGGCAGGCCCTGGACGCTGGGTCGGGAACGATCATGATCGCCCTCACCAGTCGCCTGGCCCTCGAGCGGTAGCCATGTGGGATTCGAGAACGCGGCCTGCCGTCGACCTCGTTAAGGATCTAAAGAGACCCGAATCTTCCAGTCCACAGAGGGGATCAACAGCGAGCTAGCGGCAAGACCACCTGTTACGGCCGCCATGTGCTCCTACGCTGGTCTCCATGAATGATCCGGCGCTGGCGGCCTGGCTAGGCCGGCTGCAAGAGATGTCCTTCAGTCAGGCCCGGGAGGCGGTGCGCCACGCCTACCCGCCGGAGCGGCGGATGACCGGGCCCCAGCTTGCTGGCTACCTGGAGCGCCGGACGTACGCGCTCGCGTCCTCCACCCGCCGCGACGGCCGTCCACATGCCGCCCCGACGCTGTTCTCCATGTACGCGGAGGCGTTCTGGCTGCCCACGCTCGCTGGCGCGGCCCGGCTCAGCAACGTCCGGTCCCACCCATGGCTCGCGTTGTCCATCCTCGAGGGCGAGCATGACACGCACGCCGCGGTGCTCACCGAGGGCCCGGCCGAGGTGGTTACCACCGTTCCCGCGGACGTCCAGAGCATCACCGAAGTGCGCAACTCCGGCGGCAGTTTGGACTGGGCAACCGCCTGGCTGCGGATGACCCCGCAGCGACTGTTCAGCTTCGCCGAAGTCGGCTGGCCGGGCGTATCCAGTAGCTCGTAAGCGTATTGATCGGGTCGCGAATGAGACGGTCCTCCGGGCCGGGTAGCTGGCCGCGGCCGGGGTAACAGGGTAAGCATGGCGCGGACGACGGTCGACGAGATGCTTGCGGCGGCCCGGAACCAAGCCACTATCGCCATCCGCGGGCGCCCGGGCTGGAAGATCACGTCATCTTGCTGTGCGACGAGGGTTATCAATCGAGCCTGGCCGCCGTGAATCTGCAGCAGCTAGGTTTTGCCTTCGCCACGGATGTGGACGGCGGCTTTCAGGCCTGGCGGAAGGCGGGCCTGCCCGTAGTCCGGGCGGGAACCGGCTCGGACAACGGCTGCCATTCCCGCCTGATCAGGCCGTAGACCCAGGAGTCAGAGACCTGGCCGTTCACGACGCAGTCTTCCCGCAATGTCCCTTCCCGCACGAAGCCGAGCTTCTCCAGCACGCGGGCAGATGCCACGTTGCGCGTGTCGGTCTCAGCCTGGACCCGATTCAGGTCCAGCGTGTCGAATGCCCACCGCAGCAAACCGCGCGCGGCCTCCGTCGCGTAGCCGTGCCCCCACACTGCATCACCAAAGCAGTAGCCGAGCGATGCGCTGCGGTAGTCCGGATTCCACCGCTTCAGGCTGCACCAGCCGATGAATGTCCCGTCCGAGACACGGTCCACGGCCAGCCTCGCCCCTGTGCCTTCCTGTGCCATCTCCCGGCAGGCCGTGATGAAGCGCTCGGCGCGCACGCGTTCGCTCCATGGCGGCGCGTCCCAGTAGCGCAGCACGTAGGCGTTGCTGTGCAGCGCGAAAAGAGCGTCCGCATCCGCGTCGTCGAAGGGACGCAGCCGAAGGCGAGCCGTTTGCAATACAGGGCTGGGCAGCGCCACGCTCGTCATGTTCCCTCCCGTGATTGATGGCCAGTCAATCAGACATCTGACGCCGCCCACTCGCAACGGGTTTCTCGGCCGACGGACAGAACGAAGTGCCCGCTATCCGGTGCCGCAGAGAGTTGTCACCGGGACTAGAGCGGCGAAGCTGACGGAACGAGCGCGAGGCTAATCCGGCGATGTTCGAGGTCAACGGTGAGGACCCGGACAGAGAGTGCTTCACCTTCCTGTGCGGCCTGGACCGGTGATGCAGCCGATTCGCCGGCTGGGATAAGTCCTTCGACGCAGTCGGCCAGGCGAACGAACACGCCGATCGGTGCACGCTTGGTGACATGGCCGGGCAGGATCTCACCGATCCGGTCGACGAACGCGGGCAGCAGGTCTTCATGCTCAGCCCACTCGGTCAGCCGGATCTTCACCTCGTGGTTGTGCTCGGCATGCCAGAGCACCGAGCCGGTGACGCGGTCGCCATTGCGTGGCAGTTGCATGCACCTGGGCATCGCGGTGATCTCGGCGAGCCCGATGGCGTCGGGATGACCGTCGATGCGGATGAAGACGCCGAATGGCTGGCGCCCGATCACCTCGCCGGTGAGGAGTTGGCCAAGGGGCAGGTCGCGGACCGTGTCGTTCCAAGCGTCCGCCGCGATGCTTTCGCGTGTTTGCCAGGAGCAGCCCCAATCGGGCCAGGAGTACTCGGTCACCGTTCGATCATGACATCCCACCCCTGCATACCGCACCAGGCCGCAGCCGTCAGTCGAGCCAACGTAGCCCCAGCCTTAAAAGATCGTTAGCCGGTTGCCTGCGCGGCCATTGCCGGTGGCATCCTGCCCGACCGGTCACAGCAGAAGCGGGCTCGCCACTTATCAGGAGGACGGGAGAGGCGAAGGTAACCTGTCCCGGGTGGCACGATTCATTCACTTAAACGGGCCGCCCGGCATAGGGAAATCTACGGTGGCCAGCGCCTTCGCTGACCGGCATCCCGGTGTCCTCAACCTCGATATCGACCGGGTAGCCGCTTTGATCGGCGGCTGGAGAGACAGGTTCTCGGCCTCGTTCGAGGCAGGAGTGCTTCTGGCGGCGGCGATGGCGCGGGTCCATCTCGCCAATGGCCACGATGTGATCATGCCGCAAATGATGACGAATGTGAACGCGGAGGAACTGGCAGGCTTCGAGGCTGCCGCGGCAGCAGCCAAAGCCGAGTACCGCCAGATATTGCTGATAGCGCGGGTCGAGTCATCGATTGATCGCTGTATGGAGCGGGCGAAGGGCGGTGACCCACGCCACGATGTCATCAGCAAGGTAATCGAAGAGAACGGCGGCCGGGACTTCCTGCGGAAGCTCCATTCACAGGTCACCCAATTTACAGCCGGCAGGCACCCACACTCAGTTATTGACTGCGAGCGGCTTACAGCCGAACAGACCTGCCAAGCCGTCGAAGCCGCACTCCAGCGGTCCTGAGATCGCCAGCCGAATGGGCAGGGTGGCCCTGGAACGGACGGGTGGCGCTGAACATCTGCAGGTGCTATTCGATCGGGTGTGCACGGCCGTGGTATGACAAGATCATCAGACACAGACCCCGCCACGCCGCGCTACAAGTCACAGGACACCGATGAGACTGAATCCTGCCGACGAACATGACGCCTGGTGATCGCTCGCGGTTGCAGAGGGCGCCCACATTCCCGCCGTTCGGCGTGGTTTATGGTCGCTGGCCGTCGTCCTTACCGTTGCTGCGGAACTGGGTGATCGGGCGGGCTGTCGGTGCTCATGAGGTGCCCTGGCTGGCGCATATCCGGCATTGGGAGTGATCATCGCCTGGTTGCGGTCCTTGCCAGTACGGGCCGTGGCCTGCTCCCTGCCATGGTGCCTGCCGCGCCCATGTGTATCCGGCGGTGACCAGTCCCACGGTGTCGAACGGCTCAAGCCGGCCCGCAGCGGTGTAGACGTAGCTCTGGGCCAGCGCATCGGCAAAATCGGCCGATTCGGGATCGTCAAGGCTGCTCAGGTAGGAACGCAGATCGGCAGCAAAGCTCTGATCATCGCCGGCAAGCCAGGTGAGCTCCTCCGTCCAGATGGCAAGGTAAGCGTCCTGTATGGCGCCGATATAGCCCAGCCACAACGCGGAGATGTCCCCGAACACTTCGGGCCACCGGCGGCTCCAGTCCTTCACCCGGGTACGCGAACGCTCAGCGCATTCGCCCGTCGGCTGGATGACGGCCGTGTACGGGGAGCCATCGTGGATACCCGGCCAGGTCACCACACCATCGGTGTCAAATAGCGAGAGCCACAGGATCGGCACGGAGTAGTTCGCTGCGAGCAGGGCATCGCGGAAATACATTCCGTCGTGATCCCATGGGGGATCGGCCGAGTCCAGAGCCAGGAGCAGCGCACGGTCAGCCACACGATCAGCTTAAGAGCTTGCTCGCATCAGCCGCGATCCCGGCTGCCAGCTAACCGCAGCGCGCGGAGGCGGACAATCTGCAGGCACTCGTATGCCGCCGGCCGAACATGTTGGGCGGCAAGCCGACGGCCGGGCGTTGTCGGTCAGCCGGCAGCTCGGTCGACAAGCAATATCCGCCGATCTGCGCGGCTGACATGGGTATCAGTAATGTGCCTGAGCCGCGCTGGAACGGGTGATCTGTGACATGGCGGGCGGCGGCGCCAGATGGGTGCCGGGTCCTTCGCCGGGGCAACCTGTGCCCGGGCATGCTGTGGCTGCGTGGCGGTACCCCTGGCGGGCGGCTTGTCCGCTTGCGTCGGCATGGCTTGACTGGTAACTGGCCTTCGTATCGCGGGCATCCCGACTCTCGTGATGAATTGGGAGGGAGATTCCGATGCGTATTGGATTGCTCGGCAGTGGTACGACGGCCGGGGAGATGGTACGGGAGGCGAGGCAGGCCGAGGCTGGCGGCTTCAGTTCGCTGTGGTATTCCGGTGTCGTGGCCGGCGACCCGCTGGTGGCGATGGCGATCGCGGGCCGGGAGACGGCCAGGATCGAACTCGGGACGGCGGTGCTGCAGACCTATCCGTGCCATCCGCTGCTCCAGGCGAACCGGGCTGCCTCCGTCGTGGACGCGATGGGGCGGCCTGGCTTCACCCTCGGGATCAGGGCCCTCCCACGAGCCAGTCACCCGCGGCATCTACGGCATGTCCTATGACCACCCGGGCCGCAGCACCGAGGAGTACGCGCGGATCGTCGCCGGCCTGCTGGTGAGCCTCCACGACGACAAATCCGAGGCCCGTTCCGCAGCGGCCGCCAGATCAGCCGACTACGCTGGACTGGCGAACTACCAGCGGATCCTCGGTATCGGCGGTGCCGCCACAGCCGCCGACGCCGCCATCGTGGGCGATGAGGCATCGGTCCGCACCCAGTTGCAGGCGGTCCTCGACGCCGGTGCCACCGACATCCTGGCCGACCTGGTCCCGGCCGGCCCCGGCCAGACCGCTTCCCTCCAGCGGACCACCGACCTTCTGCGCGGCCTCATCTCCTGACGATCCCCGTGGCCCATCGCCGGACCAGCACACCTGAGCCACTCCCCGTGGATCCTGGTCGCACTCGGTGAAGACCGGAGTGCCGACCATGAACGAGCAGCCGCCTACGTATGATCTTGGACCCCTCACTGTGCCGGTGCCGGTGCGGTGGCGGCCCGCGGAAGTCCTGCCCACAATGGCACCAGGATTCAGGCGTGTTCCGGCGCGATCTTCCTATTCTGCGATGGCAGGGTATTTTCGCAGCGAGTTCAAACAGTGACGGAGGTGGAGCCATGGCACAGGCCGATATGTTCGGTGTCTGCGGGAAGCTGACGGCTCAGCCCGGCAGGCGAGACGAGGCCATCGACCTGATCGTGGAGGGCGCGCGCACTTGGGGTGATGCGACTGGACTTATTGCCTGCACTGTCATCGCGACGCTCGAAGAGCCGGACACGATTTTGCTGACGGAGGCGTGGACCGGTAAAGCCGCGCACGACACCTGGATCGGCAGCGAACCGGGCCGGATGGTGGCTCAGAAGATCGTCGCATTGCTCGCTGGGCCTCCGACCGTCTGGTCCGGAGATGGCCTCTTCGCGCGCTGACGCAGAACGGCACTGCATTCTGCGGCTGCTCAGGAAAATGCTGACCAATCTGGGGCCGAACGCTGACTCCGCCCAGGAGATGGCGTCTGGCTCCCGGCCCGCACGAAGCCTGCTGCGGGCATATCCACGCCGAACCGCGTGATCTGCAGGCGTAGCTACCCCGCCGGATCGGCGATCACCTCGCGCATATATTCAGCGATAAGGACTCGGCGTGCCGTCGTTTCCGGTCACGCTCAACGACTGCGGCTGGTCTGGGGCCGTCGCGCGAGATCCGCGGTTCGGTGCGGCGGGTGGTGTCTGGGAGATCGCATACTGAGGCGCGCAGATCAGGTCGCCGACAGCGCATCTGTCAGCAATGCGGCCAGCGCCTCGATCTGCACGTCGGCCGAGGAGGAGATTTCCTGGTCCGACCCGTCCAGCGCCCGGGCGGCAACCCCCGCCTTGCTGTCGATCAGCCCGGCGATCTGGGAGTCGATGGTCTGCGCGGCGATGATCCGCCACGCGGTCACCGGTTCGGCCTGCCCGATGCGGTGGCTGCGGTCGATGGCCTGAGTCTGCTCCGCGTCGGTCCAGGACATCTCGGCCAGCACAATGTTAGAGGCGACCTGCAGATTCAGGCCTACGCCAGCCGCGGTCAGCGAGCATACCGCGACCGCCACGTCCGGGTCGTTCACGAAGGCTTCGACGTTCGCCTGCCGCGCTGTGGGCGTCTGGCCGCCACGGATCGAGGAAAAGCGCACTCCCTGCCGGGCGAAGAGCTCTTCGGCGGCGTCCATCACGTCAACGTGCTTGGCGAAAAATACGACCTTGCCGGCGCTGCGGGCCAGCTGAGCCGCGTAGTCCGCGGCCAGTTCGGCCTTCGCCTGGCCGATGCGTCGCATCATGGTGAACACGTTCTCGCCGGACTGCGCAGTCGTCGCCTGCTTCAGCTCCGACCGGGCCACCCGGCGGACGAGGTCATGGTCGATGCCCGCGACGCCGACGTCGGGGGATCGGTTCGCGGACGCGGTCTTGTACCGTGCCACCATCCGGCCAGCGAGGGCCCGTTCTGCCGCCCGGATCGACCGGCCGGCCCGTTCGTCCAGCTCAACGGGGAGGTCGGCGATACGGCGGGCAGGGATGTCGGCGGCCACGTCGAGCTTGCACCGGCGCACGATGCCCAGGTCGATCACGCACTGGCGCGCCGCGGCGCAGAAGCTTCGGTCGGCGGGCGTCAGGCCGGTGTCCTCAAGCGCATCCATTAGCTCATCGAGGGGCTTGCTGTCGTCGATCCAGCCCAGGAACTGCCAGATCGCCCTGAAGTCCTCGATGTCGTTGATCAGCGGGGTTCCGGTCAATGCCATCAGCAGGGGCCGGTCCGTACGGGACCGGATGCGGCCGGAGAGCGCGAGGGCGTTCCGCGAGCGCTGCGAGGCCTTGTTCTTGATGAAGTGAGCCTCGTCCACGACCATGCCGCGGAAGCCGAAGTCACCGAGCCAGCCCATGTGGCGGTCGAGAACCTCGTAATTCAGCACGACGATATCGGCGAAGCCGTCGACAGCCTCGCCGTCGCCGTGCACCACGGTGGCCGGGCGGTGGGGAGCCCAGCGGGCCGCCTCACGAGCCCAGTTGGTCTTGACGACGTTCGGCACGACGACGAGCAGCGGGTAGGCGTTCGCTGCCTCAGCCGCGAGCAGCGCTTGGGCCGTCTTGCCCAGACCCGGCTCATCGGCGAGCAGGAACGTCCGGTGGCCGGCAGCGGCTGCCGCCACCAACTGCCCCTGGTGCGGCATCAGTTCCAGGGCCGCCGGGGTGAACCCTGCCGTCGGCGCCGGGAGCGCCATGCACGCCGGGGCTGCTCCGCCACCACGCTCGAAGGAACTCAGCAGCGGGCCGAGCAACTCCCAGCCGGCCAGGCGGCGCGGACAGGAGGTGCGCTGCGGAACGGCAGAGAAGTCGGGAGCGAGAAAGGGGTTCGCCAGTTGCCGGGAGACCACCGACTGCGGCACGACCAGCCGCTCCGAGCCGGCGGAAGCCATAGCGGTCTGCGAAGCCGCGATCTCTTCGGGCGCAGGCTCGATGCCGAGGTCCCGCAGCATCTCTCCCTTGAGCGACCAGGCCGCGTCGGAGACTCTGGCGCCCTCGGCGAGCAGCGCCAGTAGCCCAGCGTCCTGCACGGCGGTCGTCGCGAGGATGGCCGCGACGCCGTCCAGGCGCCTGAGCTGCTCGGCCCAATGGCTGTCGCTTCCGGCCGCCGCCCGGACACGGGCACGCTCATCCCGCAGCAGCAGAGTGACGGCCTGGAACTTCGTGCGCACGGCAGGCGTCACCCGGCCGCGTCGGGCAGCCGCCTCGACCTCGCGGACGGTTCGGGCGAGCACCGGGACGACATCGCCGCAGTGGTAGACGCCTCGCTGCTTCCGCGGGGCGCTACGGCGAGCGCCCGCCGGGCGCTGCCCTGGTCGAACCACAGACTTCTCCTCCAGAATGCCGGGACACAGTGGCCACGGCAATGTGCCGCACAGTCCCGCGGCCGGGCGCGGAACGTCCCGGGCACAGGGCCTGGTGCTGTGAACGCCGAGCCGGCCTGCGGATCTACGACGATCAACGCAGGCAAACCTCGGCAGGCCTTTACACGACCCCTGAACCGCCATCGGGTGGGCTGGTGACCACACTGCCATCGGGGAGAGTCGCCGCAGAACCACCGGCTCGGCTCTCGGGTACCGTTCATATTAACGCGTGCGAGAGCGCATAATTCCCGGCCGCACCGCGGGTGAACATCCTCAACCGCCGCGAGTCGAGCCGCGACCAGGCCCGCCAGACCCGGCCGCTGCGCCAGCGCCATCACCGGCACCAGGCCCGGATGCGACACCAGATCCGGGTCGTCGAAGGATGCGTGCGTCCTGGTCAGGCTATGCAACGATCGCACGTGACAGGTGCCCTTCCGAACTCGGCGACGGAAGCGCCAGACACTCCCATCGTCCCAGCTCAAAGGGCACCTTTCATGCGGGCACGCCCCGGAAGCACCCCTCATTGGTTGCTGGATCGAGGCTCAGCTCATATGTCCCGGCCACCGCAGCGGAGCGTGCGCTCACCCGGCATAGCCTGAACTGCGTGGATCTGGAACCGGACGACGAGGGCACCGTGGTTGCCTGGTACGACGTCCACCGGAACCAATGGCGCTGGCGCTGCAGCCTGTGCAACACCGAGCATGGCACGACCAGCAGCGAAACATGGGCAGCCCGGCGCGGCGACCTCGGGTGGCCGCGCCGCTACGAGGGCCCGGTGCAGACTGCTATGCGCAACCACATTGACCGCATCCATGCTCAGAACGACGTAACGATAGAAATCCGGGAACCAGGATGAGCCTCCTCCGCCCGGTCAGCCCGGTGCGAGCCTGCAGCAAGATGCCTGGATGGACACCGCGCGCAGCGCAGAGAGGGGCCGGGCGGCCGCCTGAACCTTCCTGGGTACGCGGGGCCTCCCGGCGACCAGGAACGGCCCTCACCCAGCGCGCCAGCATGTGACACAAAGGTCCGGGTCATCAAACATCGCTCGGATCCTCCCGAGAACATTGGTGCAGCAATCGCACTTGCGAGGTGTCCTCTCCAGCTCAACGACGGCCCGCTTCAGCAACTCCCATCGTCCCAGCTCAGAGGCATCTTTCGCATCGACGCGCCCGAATGGACACCTACTCAGTCGGTGGATTCAGGCTAAGGCCAGGCTAAGGCCATAATCGGCAGCCTCCAATTGCGGGCCGTAACCAAATCAATCGTGCCAGGCACCAGGCACACGAACAGCCACAGCCCAGCCTGATATCGACAGCCAAATCCAGCCAACGATCCACCATGCCAGCAGAGCAGCGGGGTTCACAGCGCGTCACACAAACAGCACCTCCGGAAATGGGGCGACAGGACCGCAGTCCCGGCCACTCGCACCGCAGCTGACCCCTCCTGTGATGACAAACACGACCGGCATGCGCACCGAAGTGGAAATCTGCGCGTCAGCGCAGGTCCATCAAACCCTTCACTTGAGAAGCGCATAGTCGGCAGGGGCGCTCCGATCGCCGTCGGCGCCGCCGGGTCAGGTGCTGGATGCCATGTAGGCAGCCAGGATGTAGTTCGGATGGAATGGGTGCCGTCGATGACGCAGGTCCAGTAGACCGGCAGTGACCGATAAGCGCCGCGAGACCGTGGAAAGCGTGAATCGGTCTCCTGCATCCACCGGCTGCACAGCTCCAGGTGGGTTCGCCGGCTGGTGAGCTGGGTCCAGGCCGCGTTCAGCGCACCAGGCGAGGTAGCAGCGCAGATCGGGCTCGGTGGGTAACGGGGGAGCCCTTGAAACGCGCCAGGTAAGCGGCCACCGCCAGCCGCAGCTGGTCAGTGAACGGCACCAGGTGATCGTCTGGGCCTACGACGTCGAGATCTGCGACCGTGACGCCGACGTGGTCGAAGCGCCGTACATGAGACATAGACCCGTCCTGCCGTCGTCGTATCGGCCGCGCAACCGCCACGGTAGGCGTTCTCAAGTACCTCTCGTCGCGAGACCCGCTGTATCCCCGATGCGTGGGCGCATCACCGATGATGGGCTGCATGGTGTGGACCTTCACTGGCGAGGTGATCGAGTGGCGCGGGCCGGCGCCGTATCTGTTTGTGGCCATGACGCCGCAGGACAGCGAGGACATCAAAGAGGAAGCCCGTGGCCTGATCTACTGGGGCCAGGTGCCGGTCCACGTCACGATCGGCGATTCGGAGTTCTCCACTGCCCTGTTCCCCAAGGATGGCCGCTACCTGGTGCCGGTCAAGGCGGCGGTGCAGCGAGCGGAGGCGATCGAGGAGGGCACGGTCGTCAAGGTGGTCGTGCGTCTGAACGTCGCGCGCCGAAAATGACGAGCCGATGGAAGTGCGACAGCCTGACGGATGGTCTTAGCCGCAGAACGCTGATTACCGTAGTTGTGATGTAGCCTGCTCTCATAACTGAATAGGTTGGGTGCAGCTTGTGACTCCCCGTAGTGCATCACTGCGGGTCAGAGGCAGCCAGTGCAGAGCCCGAGGTAGCGGCGGGCCCGGTCACCTGCTAGCGGAGGCCATCGAGGGGGCGCGTCCGCTAGGGCGGGTGCGCAGTTGAAACCGCTGGCAAAGCTGGAGTCTGAGATGCGTCCTATCCGCGTGGGGGCTTTGTCCTGCTGCACGGTTGGCGGTGGGATCGGCACTGCGATGCTCAGCCATCTTGTCTATCCCCATGCTCCAGGCGGCATATGGCTGTTGCCATATGCCTGTTCAGCTATGCTCGGCATTCTAATAATTCTGTTGTGTTCGCTCTGCCTGGTAGCTGTCTTCGGCTCTCTCGGGCGACAGGGCTGGGCGCTAGCCGTGCTGTGCGTGCTGCTGGGGCGGAATGTGCCGCGCCTCCCAGTGGCTGATGAAGATGATATGGCTGGTATCCGGAATAACGGTGCCGACAAGCAGGAATCGCAGCATGACGTGGAGGACGGTCAATAGCTGCGAACGGGCGCCTGCGCAGTAGCTATCAGCCCACGCTTGAAAGACACCTCACGGTGGGACTGAACATGGTTGCCGACATATGGTCAGCGAGGCCATCCGGTCAGATTCGAGCAGGATTCACGGGAAATGCCGGAGCGGGTACGGGGAAAGTTCCCGTACCGCTCGTGGCACAGGTGCGCGAAGAAGTAGCACATCTCTTCGAACTCCGCCCGCGGCACCGCCATCTGGGCGTCCGCGGCGACCGCATAATAAAAGTTGCGGCCCATGGCCACGATAAACCCCCGGGCGTACAGGAACCCATCGTCTGAGCCGCCAGTGACCGCGTGGAGTTCGGCGCTGTCGATGTCATTACAGCTTGCGCTCCACCACACGGTCCAGGGCAGTCAGCTCCATTGCCGTCAGCCCGCGGCACTGGCTGGCCAGGCTCGCCGCGAACGCCTCTCGCGCACCCTTGAGCACAGGCAACTGTTCCAGCGCCTCGCCCGGCCGCCTAGCCGCCAGCACGCGCCGCGCCATGTTGACCTCGGCTCCGAGCGGAGCCCACGCCACCTCAACCAGCTCCCACAGCCAGGTTTCATGATCAGCCGACTGGACCCCACGGTCATTCAGGCGCACCGCCACGGCCAGATGGTAACCATCGTGTCTGACAAGTGATCCTGCACAGAAACGCCGCAACTGCCGGCACTGGGCGCCCGACTGCGCCTGGCTCTGACGGGCTGCTCCCTAGGCGGCTACGAGAGTAAGCCCATGTTTTGCGAGTAGCCCGGAGACAAGCGTGTAACGAGATAATTGCCGGGTGTTCGGGGTGCGCGGACAGGCCGTCCGGTGGGTGGATGATGAGCCGCAGCCAGGGTGGGTTGAGGTCCATCTTCTGCTGGCCGATGGCACAGTGGCCCAGTTGTTCGACAAACCTCCGGTCGTGGACCGGGATGATCGTCTCAGGCCGGATTCCGCCTATCCAGTCCCGGTGACACTGGCCTGCGCGGTTGAGCCATCCGGGGCTAGCCATGTGGTACCCGGTGCACTGCTCGTCACACTGGCCCACGGCGTCAGTGATCAGTCAGGAGTCTCGACGTTCTGGGTCCGCCAGCAGGACATAGTCAGAGCCGAGGACTGAGCGCTGATCGCGGCAGAAGCGCGCGACCTCACTCAGCGCTGGCAATGTACTGCAGGGCCAGCCGCTTAGCCCTGGCCGACGAGCGCTATTTTGCGCTGATGCCTGCTTCCGGAGCGAACCGCCGCCTTACCGCGGTGCAGGCCCTCCTGACGGATCTGTTCGGTGCACCTGTCGCCGTCGAGCGCTGGGAGCGTCTTGAGCCCTGGGCTGTCGCGCGAGTGCTGCTCGGGGGAGCTGGCGCTGCCCGGACGGTTATCGTGAAATGGGTGCGGGCCGACCCCGGACAGGCACGCACCGAACCCTGGCGGCTGCGCGCCGAATTGGCTGCGCTGCAGTTCCTGTCCGACGATCTGGGACTCGCGCTTGTCCCGCGCGTTATCGCCGCCGACCTGCCGGCCGGGCTGCTCGTTCTGGAAGACCTTGCACCTCGCATCGCACTGGACCACCTCATCCGCCGTGACGGTGCTGCGGCCCACCTCGGGCTGCTGGAGGTCTTCGCCCGCGCCCGCGGCGAGCTGAGCGCAGTCACCGCTGGTCAGGCCGGGATCTACCATGCTCGGTGCGGCACTCTGGGATTCCCGCCCCCGGTGGGTGGCGCGGAGGGCCGGCTCGCCGGGCTATGGGATCAGGGGCACAAAGACGCCGCAGCGCTCGGGGCACCCATCACCGGACCGGCCGCATCCGAACTGGTCGCCGTGCTCGAGGAGCTGAACGCACCAGGCCCGTTCCTGGCTTTGAGTCATGGGGACGCGGAATCCAACAACATCATGGTCCACGAATCAGGTCCCGCTGATGCCCGTCTGATCGACTTCGAGGCTGCCAGCTACGGCCACGCCCTTATCGACGCTGTCTGCCTGCACGTTCCCGGTCCGGGGTGGATAACCGTCGGCGACCCGGGCGGCACCGGTCTGGCCAGTCAGTATCGCCAGGCGCTAGCCCGTGGCGTGCCTGAGGCGAAAGGCGACCGGCGCTACGGATTCGCCCTGGCATCGGCCTGCATGTCCTGGGCGCTCGTGCGCCTGCGCCGGTTCGCCGTGCTCGACACCCGCGCGCCGGGTGACCACAGCCGACTGCAACTCGTGGAGACACTGGAATCCGCCGCCCGCGCCGCCGAAGCCCATCGCGCTCTGCCCCACATGGCCAGCTGGGCCCGGCGCACAGCCGATGTGCTGCGCCGCCGCTGGCCCGACGCGGATCTGGATCTCACCGACCAGGCGAGGTTCCCACCGTATTCGCCGCGCCGTTAAGAATGCCTGCGCGTCTCCTGCACCAGCCCTGGCGTGGTCACAGCCTGTCATCGGAGCCGCAGCGGCAGTACCAATTACATACTGGCCGAAAACGGCACCTGAGATTCAAACTCTCCACTTCGCAACCTCGGAGAGGGGTACAGGATCAGGGCCACCGCCCAGACGTCGGGATGGCGTCTGCCAGGTCGGGCGGCGAGGTGCCCGTCAGGTTCAGATACGGCTCGGCTTCGGGCTCAGGCAGTGAAACGGTGGCTGCCCCCGGTGCGGGTTTCAGCTTGCGTGGTTTTCGCTCACCTGCTCCTCCGCCGCGACCGCGGTAGATGAGCAGGCCGTTGACTGGGTCGGGGACACTGTCCAAGGCTGCGAGCACGATAGGCAGGCTGCGGAACGCCTCCCACTGCTCCTCGGTCTCGAACTGCACCTCAAAGACCACGCCCCACCTGTCCGCATGCCATGATCCGTCGGTGGCACCGTTGGTCAGCGCCGCTTCGATAAGGGCAGAGTCATGTTGCTCCTGCCATCGGAAGGCAGAAAGCTCACCGTGCATTACCTCGATCGACCACCAGTCAGCCACAATCGAGATACTACGTCTTTACGCAGAATCCGCCAGGTGCCCGGGACCATCTGTCTAACCCAGCTGAGAGCGTCCGCTAGCACGAAGTCGCAAGGGTTCGGTGACTGCCGGGCCGCAGCGAGGAGCGCTTCGAACGCGCGAGGCTCAGCCGATGCGCTCGGCCAGTGAGACGATGATCCCCTCCGGCCCCCGGACGTAGGCCATCCGCCAAGCGCCCTCGTACTCGCCGATGCCACCGACCAATCCATAGCCCTCGGCAGCTGCCCAGTCGACAGCCGCCTGCAGGTCGTTGACCTCGAAGGTCACGTTGCGCAATCCCAGCTCGTTGGCCATGGCGGCCGGTGAGCCCGGCACGGAGTCAGGTCGCACGAAACTCGAGAGCTCCAGACGCGTGCTATCGCCGGGCGGCTTCAGCATGACGATCTCGGTGCGGGAGCCGGGAATGCCGCAGACCGTGTCCAAGAACTCGCCCTCGACGAACGTCCTGCCCTCGACCTCCAGACCCAGCGCCACGAAGAAGGCGGTTACGACGTCGAGATCTGCGACCGTGACGCCCACGTGGTCGAGGCGCCGTACATGAGACATAGGGCCGTCCTGCCGTCGTCGTATCCACCGTGCAACCGCCACGGTAGGCGTTCTCAAGTACCTCTCGTCGCGAGACCTCCGCAAAACGCACACCATCCGCGGCAGAAGAGCACGATCACGTTCAGCACGGGCATGCATAAACACGCGGCCTCGCCACCCCGAAAGCGTGCTGTACGCGTCGAGGCGAGCCCGCTGGTGCGGTTCACACGCAGGGCCAGCAGCGCCCGACCCGCCCCGCCACGAAGATGACCTTCCTCACCCCCGGTTCTGGCCCCGGCGGTGATGCCAGAGTGCCCTGCTCAGGCGGCAGTTGGCAGGTTCTGCGTGATGGAGAACAGCGGGTCGCCGACAGCGCGCACAGCAGACCCGCCGTCAGCCGACGCGGCAGCGCGGTCAGGGTCAGCGGTTGTGGCGGGGAGCGCCGTCATCCGGGCAGGGATCAGGGTCGGAGTTCCACGGCTTCCATGCGCCGTGGTCTTCCCGCCCGCTCAGGCGATCTGCTTCGACGGCAGCCTGGAACAGCTGCCCGCTCGTCAGCGGGATGGCAGCCACGTACACCTTTCCCACGTGCCGGCACAGGGTGCCGCCGACAGCCCAGTTGCCCAGCGGCTGGGCCGCCACGGCGATCAGGTCCTCAAACGTCCACCCCAGGGGGCCGGCCATCGCCCTGAGCTGGTGCACGCTGTACCAGCGCCCGCTCACCATGCCACGGATCGTGCTCTGGGACAGCCCGGTGAAGGGCATGTTCCGGACCCCGAGGCCACGGTTGCGCATGAGCCCGTCGAAGATGCCGGGAAACCGGTCAGTGCCTGGCGGCGCGGCGATCGCATCGTACGGTACTGCGGACGCTGGCTCGGCGCTGGCCTGCGGCAGGGACAGCACGAAGCTCTCCAGGGCGGCCAGCTGCGCATGGTTGCAGAACGTCACGCGGTACGTGAACTCGCTGAAGACCTTGGGATCACGGGCCGGGGGGAGCAAGCACGCCGGTACCGGCTGTCCCGCGATCACGAAAACATCGGCCGCGAGCAGGCCGAGGCTGTTCGCTAATTCATGCAATCTCTCATGACTATGGCCCCGGCCGTTGACCACAAGGTCATGCAATACCTCGGCCCGCGCCACGCTAACCACCTTACGCAGGCGAAACGAACCTGAGGCAGGTCACGGCACGGGAGATGGACCAACGCCCGTGCCGCTGCGGGCTTTCTGCGCGTGTGCCTGACCGGCGCTCCCGGTCGTCAGGAGATGGGGTTGGAGGTGGCCTGATCTGGGGGCAGGACGCAGAATTCGTTGCCCTCGGGGTCGGTCAGTGTGATCCAGCCCCTGCCGTCGGGCCGCCGGAAATCGCCGATCTGCGACGCGCCCAGCGCGAGCAGTCGTTCCACCTCCTGGTCGCGCGTGCCGTCTACCGGGCGCAGGTCGAAGTGCAGGCGGTTCTTCAGCTTCTTGTGGCCATCAGGGACTGTGATGAACAGCAGGACCTGGCTGCGGTCACGCGACATGATCGGGCACAGCTCGTGGCCGGGCTCGTTCGGGTCGTCGGGATCCTCGATGAAGTCCAGCACCTTGGACCACCAGACCGACTGCGCGTAGGCGTCGATGGCGTCAACCGTCGTGTGCGATATGCGGCTCGTCATGGCGACGATCGTGTGGCTGAACGGTGCCCGGGTCAAACCATTTCACCCCGTCGCACCGTCTTCGTCCGAGGTCTAGCGGGGCCTTGTCGATCGCAGCGGTCACGTTATCGACGAAGTGGTACGACGCCTCGGGGTGCCAGCCCTCGGGCTTGGGGCGGTGGGACACCACGACCACGTGGTCGCCCGTGGGCGGCTGCCCCTCCCAGCCGTTCATCAGGTCGAACAGGTTGCGGCCCATCACGATCGTGCCGATTCCCTTCCACATCGGCCGGACGTACTGCGCCGATGCGCTTGAGATCTTGAAGCCGCTGCCCGTTCTGGAATGGTCGAACTGCTCGCTACCTTCGCCGCCATCGGGGCCTTCGGTGATCGGGGTGTCCCCGCTGAAGTACCACTCGTGGAGTGGCCCGACATCGTCGTTCCGATCCGCGATGAAGCCGTCCACCGACACCACGTTGTGCATGAATACTGTGCCCAACAGGTTCTCCTCGGGTCTGCTTGCGCATTGCCGCACGATCTTGTCGCACCCGGGGCCGGCTGGGCTTGTAAAAAATCAATCAGCGGGCATCGGACCGTTGTCCGGCGGGAACCCGCGCTCGGCGGGGAACCGGCGCCGCAGGGCCAGGTATTCCGTCGGGGTGTGGCCGGTGAAGTCCTTGAACTCCCTGCCGAAGTGGGCCTGGTCGAAGTAGCCCGCCGTTTGCGCGAGCTCCGGCCAGTCGACCGGGTGCAGGGCGTCTACGGACACGATCAGCCGAGCAAAACGGTAGATACGGGCCACGCGCTTCGGTGTGACCCCGACATGGGACTTGAACTGCGCGGCCAGGTGATTGCCGCTCACCCCAGCCGCATCGGACAGCGCACCGACCCGGACCGTGCCATGGGAAGCCGCCAGACGCCCGCCTGTGTGCTGGACCAGGCCGAGACCGCGCGACGGCGCCACGGTAATTCGCGATCGCAGTTCCTGCTCCAGTGCCTGCAGTGCCCCGGTGGCCGATGCGGCCTCGCCGACCCGGTTGCGGATCCGGTCCAGAGACCGCTGCCATATGGCGTCGGCCGGCACCGACCGGTCTCGCAGTTCGGCCGCCGGGATGCCGGCGAACGGCGATATCCCCCAAGGCTTGAAGTGCACCCCGGCGAGCCGCGTCCAGCCGGGATACTCCAAGAGGAAACGCCTGGTCCATACGCCCATGAACCACCCGTCGGTGACCACTGCCGACGGCACCGAAGGGTCGGAATCCCACAGGCGGACGGGCCCGCCAAGGTTGACGAACAAGTGCGCCGACGGCATCGGCGGGACGTTCACCCGGCGATAGCGCGGCACACCGGCCAGACAGTAGATGTCATCGATGAACAGGTCGAGCGGCGGGGCGGGCACCCGGGCGACGTATTCCATAAACTCAATCTGGCCGACGACCGGCTCGTGAAGCGTAAGCGCTTTTCAGGGCGCTAACTGTCCATGCCGGCGAGCTTGGCGCGGACCTTGCCGGCGTCGGGGTGCTGGAGGTCTTCGAAGATGGTGAGCGCCTGTTGCCAGGCCTCCCGGGCCTGTGCCAGCTGGCCGGCAGCCTGGCGGGTCTCGCCGAGGTGGGTGAGAGTGTCCGCTTCGTTGAAGCAGAGAGCGGATTTCTGGTGCAGGCTGAGCGCGCGCTGGTAGCAGGCGGCGGCTTGGGCGAGGTTGCCCAGATGGTGCTCGGCGTATCCCAGGCTGTCCCAGAGAGATCCTTCGTACCAGCGGTTGCCAGTTTCAGAGCACAGGGTGAGTGCCTGGCGGCAGAACGCGCGGGCTTGCTGGAAGTCGCCTAGGTGGCCGTGGTACCAGCCGATGTTGTTGAGTGTTTGCGCCTCTCCCGCCTTGTCGCCGACAGCCCGGAACAGGCGCAGTGCCTGAACAGCGTGCCTAAGCGCATCGGCGTACCGGGCTTGGTTATGGTCTACCTCGGCTAGGTTCTGGTGAACGCTGGCCTCGCCAAAGCGGTTGCCGATTCGCTGATACAGCGTGAGGCTTGTGGCGAAGTGGTCACGAGCCCGATCATGGTCGCCGAGCTGGGCGCATGCTGTGGCCAGTAGCCAGTTCGATGTGGCCTGCGCGGTGGCGTCGCCCAGGCGTGTAGCGGCGTTCAGCGCCGTGCGCTGGATCATGGCCCATTCCTGCCAGTGGCCGCGGAAGTCCAAGAAGGACGCCAGTGCCCAGGCGAGTCGCCAAACGTGAGTATCGAACCCGGAGTCGGCAGCTAGGGTGATGGCGGCCAGGAGGGTTTGGTGCTCGTCTTCAAACCAGGCCAGTGCCTGCCTGTAATCGGCAGGCTGCTCGGGAGCGGTACCGGACCTGGGCGGGACCAGGACCACCTCCTTTTTGGCTGGGTTCAGCAGGCGGGCGGAACAGGCCGCGGTGTGCAGGTAGTGATCAAGCACCCGGCCGATAGCGGCATCACACTCGGCTTCGCTGTCGGTGTCGCGGGCCATGTCTGCGGCGTAGGCGCGCAGCAGGTCGTGGAAGGCGTAGCGGCTGGGAACACGCTCGGACATCAGGTGCGCACGAGCCAGTTCTTGCAGCAGGCGGCGGGCATCGGCCTGCGCTATCCCGGCGAGGCTGGCGGCGGCTGGGACGGAGATGTCGGGGCCGGGATGCAGGCCCAGCAGCCGGAACAGCTGCGCGGCCTCGTCGCTGAGCTGCCGGTAGGACCAAGAGAACACCGCCCGAACGCTGGAGCTCGGGTCACCGGCGTCCAGCGCGTCTACGCGGCCGACGGCATCGGCAAGCTCGCCGGCCAGCGCGGCCAGCGGGAACCTGGGCCGGGCGGCGGCGCGGGCGGCCGCGATCACCAGCGCCAACGGCAGGTCTGCGCACAGGTGGGCGATCTGATCGACCGTGGCGCGCTGGCCGACGGCGCTGGCTGGGCCCAGCCGGGCGTTCAGCAGTTGCACCGCCTCGACGTGGCTGAGTACCTCCAGGCTGATCAGCCGGGCCCCGTCGGCAACGGCCAAGCCGGACAGCTGGCTGCGGCTGGTGACCAGGACCAGGGTGCCCGGGCTGGCCGGCAGCAGCGGCCGGACCTGCTGCTCGTCACGGGCATTGTCGACCACGATCAGCATCCGCTTGCCTGCGAGCAGGGTGCGGTAAAGGCCCGCCTGCGCCTCCGGCAGCGGCGGGATCCGTTCCGGCGGAACGCCGAGCGCGTCCAAGAACCCCCGGATCGCTGCGGCGGGCGTGGCCGGGGCACCGGACGGGTCAAATCCGCGCAGGTTCACAAACAGCTGCCCGTCACTGAACCGGTCGGCGATCTGATGCGCCCAGTGCAGCGCCAGCGCCGTCTTGCCGACCCCCGCGGTCCCGCCGATCGCGCTGATCACCACCGTCCCCGGCACGTCAGCCCCGGCCTGATCCAGCATCGCGGTCAGGGCCTGCAGCTCGGTGGCCCGGCCGGTGAAGTCCGCCGTCGCCACGGGAAGCTGCCTGGGTACCTCCCGGGCCGGGCCACCCCCCGCGCCAGCGCCAGGCCGGGCGGCTGCGCGGGCGCCCACCCGGTCGGCCATACCCTCATGCCGGGGCAGGTCCAGGGAGGGGTCAGCGGTCAGGATCTGCTGCTGCAATCCACGCAGCTCTTTGCCGGGCTCGATGCCCAGCTCATCGACCAGCACGGCGCGAGCCTGCTGGTAAGCGGTCAGCGCCTCGGCCTGCCGTCCGCACCGGTAAAGCGCCAGCATCAGCATCGCGTGCAGTTGCTCACGCAGGGGATGATCAGCGGCCAGCTGCTGCAACTCGGCCAGCACCTCACCATGGCGGCCCAGCCACAGCTCGGCCTCAGCCCGGATTTCTGTCGACTGCAGCCTTAGCTCGGCCAGCCGCGGCCGCTCCCGCAGGGCCAGCGCGTCGGACTCGATGTCGGCCAGCGGCTCGCCACGCCACAGCCTCAGCGCCTCCTGCGCCAGCGCCGCTGCCTGGTCCCACGAGGCGACCCGCGCCGCTGCCCGGGCCGAGGCCAGCAGGCTCGAGAACCGGGAAACATCCAGCTCGTCCTCGCTGACGCTGATCACATACCCGCCCTGGCGGAAACCGATCCGATCTCGCCCGGCCTCGCTCAGGATCTGGCGCAGCCGCTTTACGTAATTGCGGATGGTCGCCGCGGCCGACGGCGGCGCAGCAGCTCCCCATAATGTCTCGGCGATGTCATCGACCGGCACAACCCGATTGGCGTCAACCAGCAGGGCCGCCAGCAGCGTCCGCTGGTTACCGCGCGGCACCGCCAGTACCGTCTCGCCGCAGCGCACAACTAATGGCCCGAGAAGCCCAAACTCCAAAACGTCCCCTGTGATGCCGCACCACGCCCTGCGCGAGAATCATCCCCGCTAGCACAAAACCGCGCTACGCCGTTCCCCCAAATCACCACGAACTCCGACGAGACATGATGGCGTCCGGACGCGTTACCCGGGCGAGGCGTGCCGCCACGGCGGGTCGCTGACGAGCGTTATGAACGATTTTCGGGGTTTGCGGTCTTGGTGCTGTCTGCGGTGAGTGAGACCTTCTGGGCCGGCTGGATCTCCGCGGCGGCCAGGCCACCGCAGGCGCGCGTCTGTTCGCGCTTGTCACCGCACTGGATCGCCAGCGCGAGGGCGGCGGCGTGCCAGGCGCTGGCCTGGCCGGCCTGGCTGGCGGCGAGGAGCGCTTCGCCAAGGCCATTGAGCGCCTCGGCCTGACCAGAGCGATTGCCGGCCTGGCTGTGCAGGGCCAGCGACTGCCGGAGATGGCCGATGGCCTGGCGGTGGAATCCTTGCCTCAGCTCGCACATACCCAGCCAGGCCAGCGCCCGGGCTTGGCCCAGTCGGCTGCCGGTCTCGCGGCCCAGCTCCAGGGACCGCCGGAGATGGCCAGCGGCCTGAACGTAACGGCCTCGCAGCAGTTCGAGCTCGCCGAGGCTGCCCAGCACATGGGCTTCGCCCGACCGGAAGCCGCCCTCGCAGAAGAGCGCCAGTGACCGCTGCAAGTGTTCCGCCGCCTGCTCCGGGCGGCCTCGCCTCAGGTCAACAACTCCGAGAGCGTGCAGTTCACGGGCCTGTCCGGCGTGGACGCCAGCCTCCAGATAGATGGCCAGCGCCCGTCGATGCCACTGCGCCGACTGCTGATAACGGCCCTCGCAATAGTCGGCAAGGCCGAGGTGGCTAAGCGCGCGGGCCTCGCCAATCCGGTCACCGTTCGCGCGGCACAGATCGAGGGCCCGCTCAAGGTGGCTAGTGGCCCGGCGGAAACTTCCCTGGGCAGCGTGCGCAGCGCCGAGCATCGTCAGTGCCGCCGCTTCGCCGACCGAGTCCCCGGCCCGCGCGGCGGCGCGGCGGGCATGATCGTGCACGGCGGCGGCTTCGGTGAAGTGGCCGACATCCAGGTAGCGGAAGATGGTGGCGGCCAGGCCGATGGCGTGGCCCGGCCAGCCGTGGTCGGCGGAATGCGCGGCGACCGAGACGAGAATGGACCGCCGCTCGTCCAGCCAGGCCAGCGCGGCGGCCGGCCTGGTGACCGGGGGCACGGGGACGGGGCCGGCGGCCCGGGGTAGCGCGGGCTGGTCTGGGTCGCCGCGGAACAAGACACCGGCCGCGACGGCGGCGGTGGCCAGGTAATGGTCGAAGAGGCGGGTCAGCGCCGCCCTCCGTTCCTGATCGCTGTTCTGGCTGACAGCCTGATCGGCGGCGTAG
>Ga0335074_10000744_pt1 | contig 45188 bp, 48 predicted proteins | sample Lox_Sample_23_FD_206715 | JGI IMG/M metagenome (GOLD analysis project Ga0335074, IMG submission 206715) | Soil microbial communities from Loxahatchee National Wildlife Refuge, Florida, United States - Lox_Sample_2.3 | ecosystem: Environmental > Terrestrial > Soil > Wetlands | place: USA...
CCCGAGGCGCGGCCGCACCAGCCAGCGGTAGAGAAGGCCATACGGGGCGTACCGCATGCCGAAGAGGGTGGCGATGGCGAAGACCACCGCCTGCGCGCCCAGCAGCCAGGCGCTCCCGGTGATCAGGACAATGGCGAAGACCACCATGGTGATCAGCGCTCCGAAGCGTGGTCCCCTCGGATCGATGTCCATTTTGGTGTCCCTTCGGGATGCTGGCGGGGGTTGCCTCGCGGACGCGGCCCCGCCCGGCACACTCTGCTCCCCCGGCTGGCTCGCGCCGTCGCGGCGGGGGGAATGGGTCACAGAGCCCAACAGAGCGCGGTCGCGACGCGGCAGTAATCCACGGCGCGCCGCCTGGTCAGCATCGACCGGAACCGCCGCGCGGCAACGGTTGTGGGCGACGCCGATGTCCGGGCAGGCACGGTCCCGATGCTATGAGAGACCGGGCTCACCTGTCACTATCCCCCTCTTTCGATCTGATCACTAGGAATACCCTACGACAGCTCACCAACCGCGGCGATAACGTCGGCCTTGCGGGGCTGACCGCTCGCGCGCTTGGCGACACGGCCGTCCGGGCCGACCACGAGGACCGTCGGAGTCCGGCGAATGTCCAGGCGGCGGACCAGATCGAGGTGGGATTCGGCGTCGATCTCCACGTGCTCCACGCCATCGACCATCCCGGCCACCTCGGCAAGGACGCGCCGGGTGGCCCGGCACGGGGCGCAGAACGCGGTGGAGAACTGGACCAGCGTGGCCCGCTGGCCGAGGGGTAGCCCTAGTTCCGCGGGCGTGAGAACGGGCCCGGTGGCTGCGGCCGCACCGCCTGCCGCCTGCTCCCCGGGTGTGCCCGGGATGGCCGTGGAACCACGGATTCCCCGGATACGGCCGTTGTTCCGCTGCCAGGCAAGCCCGGTTACGACCGCGACGGCAAGCGCCGCCACGAGAGCGATTAGTCCGGGGGCCACGTTGAGCTAAGCGCGGGACCGGCTCCCCGCATTCCCCATACCGGTCGCAGCGCTACGAATTCGCGACGACCCTGACGAGGACCTTGCCGTGGGCGCCGCTGATGTCGAAACTGCGGATCTTGCTCATGGCCACGGCGGCCGAGGCGTCGTACCAGTTGCCGTCTCCAGGCCCGCTGACGGTCCAGCCGCCCGCCCACAGGTGCTGGCCGGTCGCGGTCGTCACCCAGAACTGGCAGTGCGTCCCGTCCGGGATGCCCGCGACCTGTACCTGCATCCTGGTCGCCGAGCCTGCCGCCGAGTAGTACACGGCCGCGGACACGTGCGTGGCCTTGTCGCTCCCGCGGACCAGGTACGAGTTGTCCTGCGCGGTTGGCTGCGAGGGCGTGTGGTGAGACATCAGGATTCCGCCGGCCAGCCCGCCGCCGCCCACCGCGATGATCGCCGCGGCGGCCGCGATGGCGATGCCGCGCCATCTGCGCGCCCGCCGCCGCGCGGACACGTGCGCGAGCAGCGCATCCAGCAGTTCGGCCGGCGCCTCCTCGAGCTCTTCGCCGTCGAGGGCCAGCCGTTCGGCCTCCTCATACGGCACCCTGCCGAGCAGCGCCGGCAACCCGGCGAGGCCGGCCAGTTCCTCGCGGCAGTCGAGGCACTGGCTGAGATGAGCATCGACGACCGAGCGCTCGGCGGGATCGATCGCGCCCAGGACGTAAACGCCCAGGGCCATGCGGACCTCGTTGCACTCGGAGAGCCCGGTCATGGCGCGAGCCCCCGTTCCTCTAGTGCCAGCTTGAGCGCTCGAAGCGCGTAGAACGTCCGTGACTTCACGGTGCCCGGCGGTATGCCGAGCGCGGCGGCCGCCTCGGCGACCGACTTGCCCCGGTAGTAGGTCTCCAGCAGCACCCGGCGGTGGTCGGGCCGCAGCGCCTTCACCGCGTCGGCCACTGCCCACGACTCGAGTGCGCGGTCCGCCTCATCGGGAGCGGGAACAAGCTCCAGGGCCGCCTCGCCGACCTCGTGCGGCCTGGCCCGCCTGGCCCGGTAGGAGTCGACCGCCAGGTTCCGCGCGACAGCGAACAGCCACGGCCGCGCCGGCCGCTCCGCGATCGCGTCGGGGTGCATCCACGCACGCAGCAGGGTTTCCTGCACGATGTCCTCCGCCCGCTGCCGGTCCCCGCTCGTCAGGTGAAGCGCGTAGCGCAGCAGCGGCCCCGCGTGCTCGGCGTAGAGCGTACGCACGAGCATCTCGTCAGAAGCTGGACCGCGCGTGCTCTTGCCGCCAGCCCCTTGTAGCCCTGCCACATCCTCTCCACGGCTCTCGCGGCCGCCTGGTTCAGCGCCGCCGCAAAATACTTTGTGAATTTGTGCAGTTACCGGTCAGCCTCCGGCGAACGGGGGCAAAACCTCGACCACGGACCCATCACCGAGCACCACGGCCTCGGGGGCGCGGGTTCCCACCGGCGTCCCGTCGACCAGAAACGACGACCGGACCAGGATCGCCCGCAGGCGTGCGTTCCGGCCACCCCGCTCGTCCCGCTCGCCCCGCTCGTCCGGTCCGGTCACCCCGCCGGCGCCCGCGGCGCCGCTCGCCGCGGCCAGCGCCTCGGCGAGCGTTCCGGCGCTGACCGCCTCCTCGGCGATCCCCGCCGCTTCCTTTGCCGCCGCCCAGTAGCGGAGGGTCACGATTGCCATGTCAGCTATCCTTGCTCATTATCGGACCCGGAATGCCCCGGGCCATCGCAAAGCGGGAGTCAGGGCAGCCTCCCGCGGATGACTTCCGCGGGATGGAGGTGGCGGCAGGTTGAGTATCGTGCTGCTGCTCACGGATGCACCCGAGCCTGCCGCCGAGATTCTGCCCTCACTGAGCCTGCTGGCCCACGACGTCAGAACCGCGCCCGCGACGGCCACCGCCGCCAGCGGCGGGGCCGGCTCGGACGCGATCCTGGTCGACGCCCGGCGGGACCTGGTGCAGGTCAGGCGGCTGCTCCGGCTGCTGCACGGCGCGGAGATGACCGTGCCCGTGCTGGCGATCGTCACCGAGGGCGGCTGGGCCGCCGTCACCGCCGACTGGGGCGCGGACGACGTGATCCTGTACACGGCCGGCCCCGGCGAGGTCGACGCGCGGCTGCGCCTCGCGATCGGCCGCATGGCGCCCGCGGCGTCCAGCGAGATCCGCTCGGGCGACCTCGTTATCGACGAACCCACATACACCGTGAGGCTGCGCGGTCACGCCCTGGACCTAACGTTCAAGGAATTCGAATTGCTGAAGTTCCTGGCCCAGCACCCCGGACGGGTTTTTACCCGGGCCCAGCTGCTGCAGGAGGTCTGGGGATACGACTACTTCGGCGGCACCCGGACCGTCGACGTGCACGTGCGCAGGCTGCGGGCGAAGCTCGGCGCGGACCACGAGGCGCTGATCGGCACCGTCCGCAACGTCGGGTACCGGTTCGTCCCGGTGAAGGGCGATGACGGCGGCCGTCTCGAAGCCCGCGCCGACGACGGGACCTCTGGCATCCAGGCGCGGCCGGCTCATGCCGAGGTCTGACGCCCAGGGATCTCCGGGGGCACGCGCGCCGGCGATCACCGTTCGTGTACGCCTCACCGAGACCGAGGCACGGGACGTGCTGGCGCTGGCCGGTGCGGCCACCGAGGAGGACGGCGTTGGGCCGCTGTCCGAGCACACCATGCTGCACGTGCGGTACGGCGGGGATCCCCGCGCCCGCGACCTGCTGGTCAGCGACGGGGGCGAGGTGGCCGGGTACGCGCATCTCGACCCCGGGGACCCAGCCGAGGGCCCGAGCGGCGAACTGGTCGTCCACCCGGCCCACCGCGGCCGGGGCCTGGGCCTGCTGCTGACCCGCACACTGGCCGCCGAGGCCGGGGACCGGCCGGTGCGGTTGTGGGCACACGGCGACCTTCCTGCCGCGGCCCGGCTCGCGGCCGCCGCGGGGTTCGAGCGGGTCCGCGCCCTGTGGAAGATGCGGCGCTCGCTGCAACTCCCGCTGGACGAGCCGCGGGTCGCCGACGGCGTCACGATCCGGACGTTCGTGACCGGCCAGGACGAGGACGGGTGGATAGAGCTCAACGCGCGCGCGTTCGCGCAGCATCCCGAGCAGGGCTCCTGGAGCCGAGAAGACCTCGGCGTGCGCGAGCGGGAGCCGTGGTTCGACCCGGACGGCTTCTTCCTGGCCGGGCGGGGCCCCAGGCTCGTCGGCTTTCACTGGACGAAGATTCACAGCCCCGGCTCGGGGGACGCGGAGCCCGGCGAGCACGAGCCGGTCGGCGAGGTCTACGTGGTCGGCGTCGACCCCAGCGAGCAGGGAACCGGCCTCGGCCGGGCGCTCACGCTGATAGGCCTGCGCTACCTGCGTGGCAGGGGCTTGCCCCAGGTGATGCTGTACGTGGACGAGTCCAACGCTCCCGCGATCAAGCTGTACGAATCGCTCGGTTTCACCCACACCGATACCGACGTGATGTTCGCCAACGGCCCGGTGACCGGCCACGATGCCCAGGCGGGCCCGGCCTGACCGGGCCGGGAAACCCGGCAGGCGGCTAGCTCTGCTGGACTAGTTGGAGACCGTGGCCCCGGCCACCGGCCGTACGCCGAGGACCTGGTCGAGTTCCTCGGCCGTCAGCGGCCGGTCGCTCACGGCCACGGCGCTGAGCACCTCGGCGTACAACTCGATCTCATCGAGCGCTACGCGATCGTGGACACGAAGATCCAGATGCTCTCGCAACGCGCCCACCTCCATTGCCAGACGGATTCGCGGAAGCCTGAGATCAGGTTACGGCGACACCCCATTGCCGCGCATGACCCATCGGGATCATTTCCAGAACCATCTTCTGGTAGTGCGTACCCCGGTTCCAGCTCTGTTATTACAGCCGTCAGCCGGCCGACTCCGACCAGGTGACATCGCGGTGCCTGCCCGCCCGGGCCACGTAGTTGACCGCCGTGTCCGCGAACGACGCGCGGTCGGCGTCGGTGAGCTCCCTGACCACCCGGCCCGGTACGCCGGCGAACAGGACCCCGGCGGGCACGCTGCCGCCCGGCCGGACCACGGAGCCCGCAGCGACGAGGGCGCCGGCGCCGACCCGGGCGCCGCCGAGCACGACCGCGCCCATCCCGATCAGGGCGCCCGCCCCCACGTGGGCTCCGTGCACGGTGGCGTGGTGGCCGAGGCTGACCCGCTCCTCGAGCACCGCCGGCTCCCCGGCGTCAACGTGCATGCAGCAGAGGTCCTGGATGTTGCACTCCGGGCCCACCACGATCTCGTCGTCGTCGGCCCGCAGCACCACCCCGTACCAGATGTTCGCGGCGCGGCCGATGGTGACCCGGCCCACAACCACGGCGGTGGGGGCGATCCAGGCCTCCCGGTCCACCGACGGTACGTAGTCGCCCAGCGACCCAAGCAAGCCCATGGATGCTCCTCCCGCTCATGCCCCGCAGCCGCCCCGCCGCGTTCACGCCGCGTTCATGCCCGGGCGGAGGATACTGCCCCGTTGGGCTCGACCAATCCAGACATAACCGGATACTCGGCCGTTTCGGTTGCGCGGACGGCGCTTCGCGACAAGAGTCGTGGCGTCATTCCATAAAAGCCGCGCCCGGCCCGCAACCCGACAGGACCCCAGCTGCCGTGCGGGCCGCCAACAGTAGACCACATCCGCAGATCTGGCCAACCCCCGAGCGGTCACCAGCCGCAGGGCCAGATCTGCCTGACCCATCTGACGGGTGAGATCATGACCGAGCACACCGGCGTTACCGACCTGGGACAGCAGCAGGAGGACTTCGAGCTTGAGAGGCGCGGCTACAGCCGTCGGCAGGTAGATGAGTTCGCGGCGAAGTCCCGCAACCACTCCCGTGACCTTGAGAACAGGCTGTCCCACGCCCTTGACGAAAATGAGCGGCTCCGGCTCGAGCTCTCCTCTGCGCGCCAGGCGGCCGGCGCCCGGCCAGCGCACGAGGAGATCAGTGAGCGCGTCGGCCAGATCCTGAAGCTGGCCGACGAAGAGGCCAAGTCCCAGCGGGACCGCACCAGCGAGGAGATCGCGAAGCAGCGGTCGGACGCCAAGGCGGAGACCGACCGGATGCGCGCCGAGGCCAAGCAGGAGACCGACAAGTTCCGGGCCGAGGCGCAGAGCCAGGCCGAGCGCATGCTGCGGGCAGCCCAGGAGCAGGCGGAGAACTCGGTCGCCAGCGCCAGGGCCGAGGCGGAGAAGACGCGGAACGCGGCGCGCTCCGAGGCCGAGCGCTCCATCACCGACGCGCACAAGCAGTCGGAGACCGCCGTGGCCACGGCCAAGGCCCAGGCCAAGCAGGTGCTCGACGAGGCGACCGCCCGCGCGACCGCGATCCACGACGGCGCCGAGCGCCGCCTCAACCTGCTCATGTCCCGGCACACCGAGGCAATCAGGCGGCTCACGGAGATCCGTGACGTGGTCACCACGCTGGTCGCCGGCGAGGTCGCCCGCGGCTCGCTGGAGGAAGAGGTCGAGAAGGCCGTCGCGACCGCGATCGGCGACAGCAAGGCGGGCGCGCGCCCGGCCGGGCCGGCCGGGCCGGCCGGGCCGGCCGACGGCAGGCACGCTCCCGCCGGGCCGGCGGCCCAGGCCGCTCCGGTGGCGCCGCAAGCTCCTGGCGCCCCGGCCCACGCTCCCGCAGCCCCGGTCATCGGCCAGCAGGTGCCCGGGCGCGCCCAGCCGGGCCCGCGGACCCAGCCGCCGGCTGCCAAGCCGGCCGAGGTCTCCGGCGCAGGCAACGGCCAGGGTGCCCGCGTGCCGAACGGCACCGCGGAGAGCCACGCAGCCACCCGGCCCGCCGAGGGCGCGCGGCACGCCGCGGGCACCGACCGGCCGGACACCGGCGAGGACACCGGCGAGAACATCCGTATCGTCCCGGAATGACCTAATCGCCGGTCAGCGGCGCCGGCTCTGTTCCGGGTACCGCCAGGGGCCAGGCTCCATGGATGTGCGAAACGACGGGTAATAGGCCGTCGGATCGCACATTCATGCGCCGGGCCCTTGTTTGCGTTCCCGATCAGCCCCCCATTGCCGCCAGCCCGGCCCGTTGCGGCCCGGCCCTTGGCAGTCAGTCGCTGAAGGTCTGCACGGTCGGGGTGCCGGAGTTCCAGGTGGCGATCAGCGAGGAGGTATCCGCGCCCTCGCTGAAGTCGACGCGCAGCCACCCCGCCGCCGACCACGTCTGCACCGAGAACCCGGACGCCGGCGTCGCGGCGACCAGCTGCACCGACGTGGCGGCGATCAGCAGCGTCACGTGGCCGCCGGGGAGCGCGTAGCTGCGCACGACCCCGGAACCCGTGCTCCGTGCCGGCCGCGACGGCGCGGGGGCGGGCGAACCGGCGCCCCGCGACGGCCGGGCAGACGGCGAGGCGGAACCGCGGGGATCCGGCGACGGCGGGCCCGCGGGGTCTGAGGCCGGCGTCCCGGCGCCGAGGACCGGGGCCTGCTGCCCGCCGGTCACCGCGTCCCGCAGCACGACCTGCGCGCCAAGCCAGGCGAGCGTGACCGCGATCGCGGTCCCCGCGGCCCACGCCGCGGTGCCACTGACGAGCCGCCCCAGCCGCCCCAGCCGCCCCAGCCGATCCGGCCGGCCGAGCCGGCCGAGCCGGCCGAGCCGGCCGAGCCGGCCCAGACGTCCCGCGATTAACCGCCGCACATCGCCAATACTGCAGCAAACAAAGGCGAATGGCGTACGGTTCGTTCCATGGCCCGGGTGCTCGTCATCGAGGACGACCCGCTGGTGCGATCCGCGGTCATCGGCGACCTGGCAAACCGCGAGCACGCGGTCCGCAGCGCGGGCACGGCGCTGGACGGGCTGCGCGAGCTGAGCCATCATCCGCCCGAGGTCATCGTGCTCGACCTCGGCCTGCCGGACCTCGACGGGCGGCAGGCGCTGCGGATGATGCGGGCGGTCTCGGCGGTCCCCGTGATCGTCGCGACCGCGTGTGACGAGGAGTCGGAGATCGTCAGGCTGCTCAACGCCGGAGCCGACGATTACCTGGTCAAGCCGTTCTCCTGCGAGCACCTGGCGGCGCGGATCGCCGCGGTGCTGCGCCGGAACGGGGCGGCCGATGGCGATGGCGGGCAGCAGGTGCTGACGGTCGGCGGCCTGCGGGTGGACCTTGCCGCCCGGGAGGCCAGCCTCGACGGCGCACCGCTGCAGCTCAGCCGGCGCGAGTTCGACCTGCTGGGGTACCTCGCCGCGCGCCCGGACCAGGTGGTGCCGCGGCGTGAGCTGCTTTCCGACGTGTGGCACCAGTCCTACGGGGACGACCAGACCATCGACGTGCACGTGTCCTGGCTGCGCCGCAAGCTCGGCGAGAGCGCGGCCGCGCCGCGTTACCTGCACACCGTCCGCGGGGTCGGGGTGAAGCTGGCCAGGCCCCGGTGAGGCGCACGCTCGCCCTGGTCTGCGCCGCCGTGACCTCGATGGTCGCGCTCGCGTTCCTGATCCCGCTGGCGCTGCTCGTCCGGCAGATCGCTCAGGACAACGCGCTGCGCAGCGCCCAGTTCCAGGCCGCCTCGATCGAGCCGGTGCTCGCGGTCACCACCAGCCGGGCCGGCTTGTCCAGGGCGGTCGACGCCGCGCAGTCGGGCGGGGACGCCAGGCTGGCCGTCTACCTCACCGGACCAGCCGGGAACGGTAGCGTTCTGGCCGCCGGAAGCGGGCGGGCGGATCCCGCCGATCTGGCCCGGGCCGTCGCATCCGCGCGGTCGTTCACCGTGTCGCGGCCCGGCGGTTACGTGGAGTTCCAGCCGGTGGCTCTCGGCGGCGGAAGGCTCGCGGTGATCGAGGCGTTCGTCCCCGGGGCCGACCTGACCCGGGGCGTCGCCGTCTCCTGGGCGGTGATGGCGGCGCTCGCGGTGGCGCTCGTCGCGGTCTCGGTGGTGCTCGCCGACCGGCTGGCCGCCCAGGTCACCGGCGCCGCGCGGCGGCTCGCCACGGCCGCGGCGGCGCTCGGCGGCGGCGACCTGGCCTCGTCGGCGCCCAGCGCCTCGGCCCCGTCGGCCGCGGACCCCGCGCCGACGCCGACCGTCACGCCGAGCCCCAGCCCGTCCCCATCGCCATCCTCCCCGGCGCCGTCCACCTCCCCGAGCCAGCCGGCCGCGAGCACGGCGGGCTTCGCCCCGTACGTCGACACCAGCCTGTTCCCGCCGTTCAGCCTGACCTCGGTGGCCGCCGAGACCGGGGTCAAGCAGTTCAACCTGGCGTTCGTGGTGTCCGGCGGCGGGTGCACCCCCGAATGGGGCGGCACCACGGCGATCGGCGAAAACCCGGTCGCCGCCGAGATCAGCGCCCTGCGCGCGATGGGCGGGGACGTGCGGGTCTCGTTCGGCGGCGAGGACGGCAGCGAGCTGGCGCAGACGTGCACCAGCGCCCCGCAGCTCGCCTCCGCCTACCAGCAGGTGATCTCGGCCTACGACCTCAACAAGATCGATTTCGACATCGAGGGCGCCGCACTCGACGACACCGCCGCCAACGCCGTCAGGGACCAGGCCCTGGCCCAGCTTCAGGCGCAGGACCCCGGCCTGCAGGTGTCGTTCACCCTCCCCGTGGAGCCGTCCGGGCTGACGCAGGACGGGATCGACCTGCTGGACGGCGCGGTCTCCGCCGGTGTCAGCATCGCCGCGGTCAACGTGATGGCGATGGACTACGGCGACGCCGACGCCCCGGACCCCGCCACGATGATGGGCACCTACGCGATCGACGCGGCCACGGCCACCGACGCGCAGATCGCGGGAGCGCTCGGGATCAGCGACGCCGCGGCCTGGGCGAGGGTCGCGGTGACCCCGATGATCGGCCAGAACGACCAGGCCGACGAGGTCTTCACGGTTGCCGACGCCCAGCAGCTCGAGGCGTTTGCCGCCGCCAAGCACCTGGCCTGGCTGTCGATGTGGTCGGCGGGCCGCGACACCGAATGCCCCGGCGACGTGGACACCGCCGCGCAGCCGACGTGCAGCGGCATCGTCCAGACACCCCAGGAGTTCATGGAGACCCTGGGCCAGTACTGAGCGGTGCCAGCCTCAGCCGGGCAGGGTGTCCAGGCGCCGCAGGATCACGCCCTCGCGCAGCGCCCAGGGGCACACCTCGAGCTCGGGCAGGTCGAACAGGTCCATCGCCGCGTCGGCGATGATCGCCCCCGCGGCGAGCTGAGGCGCCCGGCCCCTGGACACACCGGGCAGCTTCATCCGCTCCGCGGCCGACGTTCGCGACAGCCGGTCCGCCAGCGCGGTCACGTCGGCGTGCCGCAGGAAGCGCCGCACGAACGGGCCCTCGCTGGACGGGGCCGCGCCGGCGATCCTGGCGAGCTGGCGGAACGTCTTCGACGTGGCGACGGCGTGGTCGGGCCGGCCATCCCGCATGACCGTGCCCGCGGTCGCGGCGATCTCCGCCCGGACGTGCTTGCGCAGCTGCCGCACCTCGTCGGCCGACGGAGGGTCACCGCCCAGCCAGTCCCTGGTGAGGCGGCCGGCGCCGAGCGGCAGGGACACCGCGACGCTCGGCTCCTCGTCCACGCCCGAGGCGATTTCGAGCGACCCGCCGCCGATGTCCAGCATGAGAAGCCGGCCCGACGACCAGCCGAACCAGCGCCGGGCGGCCAGGAACGTCAGCCGGGACTCGTCCGCGCCGGGCAGCACCTTGATGTCGACGTCGGTCTCCTGCTGAATCTGGCCGAGCAGCTCGAGGCCGTTGGCCGCGTCCCGCACGGCGGAGGTCGCGAACGCCAGCAATTCCTGGACGCCCTTGTCCTCGGCGATCCGCAGCGCCTCATCCACGAAGTCGCGCAGCTGCACTGCGCAGTCCTCGGTGAGGCGGTTTTCCGCGTCCAGATGGTCGCCGAGCCGCAGCTCAGCCTTGTGCGAGAACGCGGGAACGGGCCGCGCGCCCTGGTGTGCGTCGACCACGAGCAGATGGACGGTGTTTGACCCGACGTCCAGGACCCCCAAGCGCATACCACGACGCTACCGCCTCTGCCGCAGCAGAAGGGGACAGCAGCGGGCCTGGCGGGCGGGGCGCTGTATGTTCGGAAAGCAGAGGGATCGCCGGAGGTGGGCATGAGCGAGAGCGCGCGAGGCAGCGTCAGGGTGGAGCAGGGACCCAAGCGGGTCCGCGTCTACCTGAGCGGAGAGCTGGTCGCCGATACCAGGACGCCGTACCTGGTGTGGGAATCCCCGTACTACCCCACCTACTACCTGCCAGCGTCCGACATGCGCGCGACGCTGATCCCGTCCGGAGAGACCAAGCACTCACCCAGCCGCGGCGACGGCGAGGTGCTGCACGTGAAGGTGGCCACGGCGACCGCGGAGCGGGCTGCGCTGCGCTACCCGAATTCGCCGCTCGAGGAGCTCCGCGACCTGGTCCGGCTGGACTGGGGGGCGATGAGCGAGTGGCTCGAGGAGGACGAACCGGTATATACCCATCCACGCGACCCCTACAAGCGCGTGGACATCCTGGGCAGCTCGCGGCACGTGCGCATCGAGGTGGACGGCATCACGGTTGCCGAGTCGCGCCAGCCGCGGATCCTGTTCGAGACCGGCCTGCCGCCCCGGCACTACATCCCGCTCACCGACGTGCGGATGGACATGCTGCGCCCGTCCGCGACGGTCTCGCACTGCCCGTACAAGGGCAGCGCGACTTACTGGTCGGTGGACACCGGGCAGGGCGTGCACGACGACATCGTCTGGATCTACCGGACGCCGCTGCCGGAGAGCCAGAAGGTCGCCGGACTGGCGTGCTTCTACGACGAGAAGGTCGACGTGTACCTGGACGGCGAGCACCAGGGCAGGCCCAAGACCCCGTTCAGCTAATCGGCGGCGGCCGGCTGGTCCAAGTCTTCGATCCTGGAACGCGACGGTCCCCGGCTGGCCTGCAGAGCCCGGGCGGTCTCCTCGGCCGCGCGCAGCGTCCGCACGATGTTCTCGCTGGCGAGCTTCCCGCAGTCCTCCTCGCTCCAGCCGCGGCCGAGCAACTCGGCGATCAGCGCCGGGTAGGTGGAGGTGTCCTCGAGCCCCTCGGGCAGCCAGTCGATGCCGTCGTAGTCGCTGCCGATGCCGACGTGGTCGACGCCCGCGACCTCGCGGACGTGCTCGACGTGGTCGGCCACCTCGGACAGCTTCACGGCCGGCCGGGGGTGCTTGGCGATCCATTCCTCGCGCAGTTCGCGTGCCTGGCCCCGGCCCGGAACGTTCTTGAAGTCGAACCCCCGCCGCTTGGCGTCCTCCGCGAACGCGCGCTCCCAGTCCCGGCAGGCCTGGGAGACGAAGGCGGGGACGAAGTTCACCATGCAGGTGCCGCCGTTGCCCGGAAGCCGGGCCAGGATCTCGTCGGGCACGTTCCTCGGGTGGTCGCAGATCGCCAGCGCCGAGGAGTGGGAGAAGATGAGCGGCCCCTCCGCGGTGTCCAGCGCGTCGCGCATGGTGCCAGGGGAAACGTGGGACAGGTCGACGAGCATGCCGATCCGCTGCATCTCGCGGACCACTTCGCGGCCGAACGGGCTGAGCCCGCCGGAGATGGGGTCGTCGGTCGCCGAGTCCGCCCAGGGCAGGCTGCGGTTGTGCGTGAGGGTCATGTAGCGGACGCCGAGCGCGTACAGCGCCCTGAGCGTGCCCAGTGACGAGCCGATGGAGTGGCCGCCCTCCGCCCCGATCAGCGAGGCCACCTTGCCCGCCGCCATGATCCGCTCGACGTCGTCGGCGGTCAGCGCGAGCTCGAGCGTGTCCGGGTAGCGCCGGATCAGCTCGTGCACCAGGTCGATCTGCTCCAGGGTCGTGGTGACCGCGGTCTCGCCAACGAGGTCGGCCGTCACGTAGACCGACCAGAACTGCGCGCCGACGCCGCCGGCGGCCATCCGGGGCCAGTCCGTCTGGATCGAGGTAGCCGGGCCGGCCAGATCGGTGGTGTCCACGTCGACCTCGGCGGCCACGCGCAGGGTCCACGGCAGGTCGTTGTGGCCGTCGAGAATCGGGTGGCGGGCCAGCAGGTCGCGGGCGGCGGTGAGGGCGGCGGGGGCGGCGGGGGCGGAACGGCTGGCATCGGTGCTCGTCATTGCCCCAGCTTATGTAGATCGTCCCGGCGCCAGGTCGGTGACCTTGGCCGATGGAGGGCTGCCCGGCGGAGGGGGCCGCTCCGCGCCCCGGCCGGGCAGCCACCGCCGGGTCACGCACAGCCATATCAGCGCCACGGCGAGCGCCAGCAGGGCCAGTGGCACGAGGTTACGGGCGACGGCGTCGTCGGCCAGCGAGAGCCAGTTCGGCCTGAGCAGCGTGTAGTAGGTCACTCCGGGCAGTTCGGCCACGCCGCCCACCACGGCCCGGCCCAGCGCGATCCAGTCCAGCCGGGTGGCGGGCATCACGGCGAGCAGGGGGAAGATCATGGCGTCGAACCAGGGACGCTGCTGCGGCGAGGCGACCAGCCAGGCCAGCGCCAGCGCCAGGGAGGGCCGGATCGCGGGCAGGCCGGGCGGCCCTTCCGGCAGCCGCCACAGCAGCAGCACGGCGAGCAGCACCGCGGCGGCGAGCCCCAGCAGGTCGGCGCGCTGGCTCGGGTGGTGCCAGTGCAGGGCCCGGTACAGCAGCTGCCACGGCTCGTAGAGGTCGACGCCGGCGTCCCCGCGCTGCACCTGAGCGACCAGCGCGGGACGCCCGCCGGCCAGAAGGTAGCTGGGCACCAGCACGGTGGCGGCCCCGGTTCCGAGGGCGGCCAGCACCCTCGGGGACCGGAATGCGGCCAGCCCGAGGCCGAGCCCGAACAGCGCAAACGGCGCCTTGACCGCTACGGCCGCGCCGACCAGCACGCCGGCCAGCAGGCCGCTGCGGACGTCGATCCGGCGCAGGGCCAGCAGCCCGGCTACCCCGGCTGCCGCGGCGAGCCCGTCCACGTGCCCGCCGGCCATCACGGCCAGCAGCATCAGCGGGTTCACCGACCACAGCAGGTGCGCCCGGGCCCGGCGCCCGGCATCCGCACGCAGGAACCGGTCCAGGAGGGCCACGATCACCAGGTACGCCAGGCCCGACCAGACCTTGAGCCAGAACAGCGTCAGCCCGGCCGAGGTGCCGCCCAGTTCCGACGCGGCCCTCTCGGTGGCCGTGGCCAGCGGGCCGTAGACGGACGGGTCGTGCTGCCACGGCACGGGCGCGATCGCCCCGATGGGATCGCCGGAAAGCCGCAGGCTCGCCGGTGTCATCAGGTACGGGCTGTGCCCGAGCGCGGCGATCCGCCCGTAGACCGCGTAGTCCAGCATGTCGGTGGAGCCGATCGGCGGTATCAGCATCAGCGCGACGACGGCCACGACCGAGCCGATCACCAGGTTCCGCGGCCGCGGCCGCCATCCGCGCCGCACGGCGACCAGCCCGGCGGCGAGCCCGGCCCCGCCAGCGAGCACCATCACCCAGGTCAGGAACGTCACACCCGCGTCGGGAAGCGCCAGGTGGCCAGCGTACGGCGGCCAGCCGGGGCTCCCGGGCGACGCCGGAACAGCCGCCGACGGACCGGCCAGGCCGACCAGCATCATCAGCGCCACGCTCAGGCCGATCCCGGCGAGCGCCGCCCTGGCCAGCCACTGGACGTTCAGCGGCGTGGCCGGCTCACGCGGTTCCTGTACCGAGCGCATGCGGCTTGGTCCCCTCACACGGGTCGGTCAGGACGAATACCAGCGGGCATCACGCAGGGTATTCCACGTTAACCGTCCGCAAACCCTCGTGAGCGCGGCTCGCCGTCAGCCATCACCGAAACGCCCCGGCGGGCCCACGGTCACCCACCCCGGCGACGCATTCACCCACCCCCGGCGACGCATTGACGGCGTGAGGATTCGTGGCCGAGGCGTTCGGATGCCGTTAGGAAAGCGGCCGGCGACGGCCTGGCGGAGGACGCTGTACACCGGTGTTCTGTGCACGGGAGGTGTCGGGTGGGACGCTACCTGACCAGAGATGCAGTCGCGCTTGCCGCCGGGCTGCTGCTGCCGCTGGCCGTCTCGGCGGTGCTGCTTCCGCTGCGGTCCAGCTGGTCGAACACGAACGTTGCCCTGCTGCTGGTTGTCGCGGTCGTTGCGGTCGCCGCGATCGGCAACCGCTGGGCGGGCGCGCTTGCCGCGGTTTCGGCCGCCGCCTGGTTCGACTTCTTTTTCACCCTGCCCTACTACCGGTTCACGATCTCGCAGTCGGACGACATCAAGACCGCTGTGCTGCTGCTGGTGGTCGGCGTGGCCGTGTCCCAGCTTGCCGCCAGGGCCAGGCGGCTCCAGGTGCTGGCGATCACCGATGCGCGCTATCTGGCCGAGATTCACGAGACCGCGGAGCTTGCCCAGTCGGCCAGGTCCCCCGACGTCGTCGTCGACCACATCAAGACCCAGCTCGTTGACGTGCTTGACCTGGCCGGATGCCGGTTCGAGTACGGGTCGCTGCTCGGGCACCCGCCGCGGCTGGAAACGGACGGGAGCGTCATGGTCGGCCGGCACCGCCGCGACGTCGAGGACGGAGGCCTCCCGGCCGAGGAAATAGAGCTGCGGACGATCGCCAACGGCCAGTATTACGGGCGGTTCATGCTGCGGCCGAAGCCGACCTCCCGGCCGTCGCTGCAGGCCCGCCTGGTCGCGGTGACCCTCGCCGACCAGGCCGGGCGCGCATTCAACGCGCGTTAAAGCGCGCGCCTTCAGTGCGCAAAAACCTTACTATCTGACGTATGACGTTATGGATCACCGTCATGCCGGGGCAAGGGCTGGCGGAACCATGGGGGTAGCCATAATTGCGCTGGTAATTGCCTGCGTTTTCGGCTGGCACGCCAGCAGGGTGCATATGTCCCATGGGCTCATACCGACCAGGAAAGGCCAGCTGCCCGGCCTGCGCCGGGACCGGACGCACCACATGATCTGGTTGTTCCTGATGGCGATCATAATCGTGGTGATTCTTCTGGTTGTCGCGATCCACTAAGCGCTGGCGAACGCGACGACGCCGCTGAGCGCGGGGCGGTAGCCGTCGGTGGTGTCGACCTCGATCCAGGGCGCGTCGATGCTTACCCGGTCGAAGGCCTTGTGGGCCTCGGCCTGGCTCGCCGCGTCGCCGCGAGCCGGGTCGGCGTGCGCACGGCGCAGCGGGTTTAGGGCACTTCTGCGCAGGATTCGCTGGAACGCCACGTCCGCGGGGACAACGGCGTGCACGACGCGGATGCGGGCCAGGCCGCCGAACGGTTCCAGGTGTGGGCGCCACACCCGGTCCTGGAACGCCGCCTCGGCCACGGTTGTCACCCCGGCCCGGAGCAGCAGGTCCAGCACGCCGAAGAAAACCGGCAGGGTCCGCCGTGTCAGTTCGTCGCCCCGCGCAGCCACGAAGTCTGTGGTGTTATGCACCATTCCTTCCTTGATCTCGTCGCGGCAGATCGCCGGGCAGCCAATCCCTCGCGCGATCTCGTGTGCGAGCGTGGTCTTGCCCGACCCAGCCGGGCCGCTGACGACGACGAGCACCGGAAGATCGCCCATCTTCCCAGTTATAGCCATGGCCGACGGCCCGCGCCGGGGTGGGTATATCCCGTGAGCCGGCGTGTGATGCTGGCAGCCGACCCAACCGCTGAGGAGTGATCGAATGACCGCGGCCAAACCGCCCGCCCCGCCATCTCGGCAGAAGGGCCCGGGCGCGCAGGTCAACGACCTGCTGCCGCTCGGCGACTGGATCCGGCACCATTCCCTGCGCAGCTGGCCGGTGCTGCTGTTCCTGGTCCTGATCTGCGTACCGTCGATCGCGCTGGTCATCCTGGGCGCGAACCCGAGCGGGACGACGTTCGACAACGTCGCCTGGATCTTCGCCGCGTACTTCGGCCTGGCCTGGCTGCTGCTGCTGGGCGTCATCATCCGGCCGGAGCACGTGACCCGGCTGTTGCTCGTCGTGGTGACGGCGATCGCGCTGGTGGTGGAGATCCCGCTGGCCGTGACGCTGGAGACCGTGCTGCACGCCAGCAACGCGGGCCTCGGCCACAGCATCTACACCGTCGGCATTCCCGAGGAACTCGCCAAGGCCATCCCCGTGCTGGTCATCGCCATCTTCTACGTGGACCGCCGGTCTCTCGAGCCGAGGGACTACCTGTTCCTCGGCGCGGTCAGCGGGCTGGTCTTCGGGGCCAGCGAGGTGGTGCATTACTTCACCATCAACGGGGTTGTCGAGTTCTACCTGACGGTCAAGGCGGCCCTGCCATCGATACAGAGCCTGATCAACAGCGGCCACCCCGCGTCCACGTCGCTGTTTGCCGTGCTCATTGGCCCGGTGCGGTACTTCGTCCTGAACTTCGTCTGGCGTTTCCTCACCGACTCGATCACCCATGCCTGCTGGGCGGGGCTGACCGGCTACTTCATCGGGCTCGCCGTGAGCGGACGGCACAAGTGGTACACGGTGGGCTGGATCGGCCTGGTCATCGCGGCCGTCCTGCACGGGCTCAACGACTGGAGCGAGGTGAACGGCCACCCGGTGTGGATCCTGGTCACGCTGGTCAGCGGGATGCTGTTCCTCGGGTACGCCAAGGTCGGCTCCCGCGCCCCGCTGCATCTGTTCGACGGCGGGCCGCACCCGGTCCCGCGGCACGCCACACCGGCCGCGCCGCGCGGGCAGGACACCGGGACCGCGGCCGACTCCCCGGTGGCTCCCGGCCAGCCGGGCGCCCAGGAACCGGTGCCGGCCGGCCGGCGGGCAAGGCCGTGGTGGGAGCACTAGCGGCCGTCCCGCGGATCTTGGCACGCGGGCACGCGGGCATACAAGACACGCTTTAGGGGCGCGGCAAAGCCCGGCTACTCCTCGGCGTGGGAGACCGCTTCGACGTTGTTGCCGTCGGGATCCCGCACGAACGCCCCGTAGTAGCTCGGGTGGTACTCCGGCCACAGGCGCGGCTCGTGCAGGACCTCGGCGCCGGCGTCCACCGCCGCCTGGAAGAACGCCCGCACCGCCGAGCGGTCCGGCGCGGTGAACGCGATGTGTGACTCGCGGAAGCCGTCGCCGGTGGTCAGCGGGCCAATCCAGAACTCCGGCCGGGGCGGGACGCCGAAGCCGATGACGTCCCCGAAGTCCATCACCCGCTGCCCGCCGACGGGGGCGAGCACCGCATCGTAAAAGGCCGCGCTCGCGGTGACGTCGGCGCACTGGATCGCAAGATGATCGATCATGACGCTATCTTCCCGGCCGGCGGCTCGCCGTCGCCAGCATCCGGCCCAAGGCGCCGCCCGCGAACTCAGCACAGGCCTTGGATAAATCGGTTGCCGGCGGATATGGGGCGGTGGTTCACTCGCCGGGCATCCCAGCCGCGAAAGGCGCCGAGTGTCAGCACGGCCGCGCTCCCCCGGCGATCGCGCCGGCATCGACCCGAAGCGCCTGTACATCGCGATCGAGGTGGCGGAGAGCTTCTTCGTCGCGATCACGTACACGACGGCGGTGGTGTACCGGGTCACGTCGGGGCACCAGAACGCGCTCCAGCTGATCCTGCTCGGCACGATGCTGGAACTCTCATACTTCGCCGTCCAGCTCCCGACGGGGATCCTGGCCGACATCGCGAGCCGCAAGCTCTGCGTGGTCGCCGGCCGGTTCCTGATCGCGGCCGGGTTCCTGATGCAGGGCTTGTCTCCCGGCTTCACCGTCCAGCTGGTCGCGCAGATCCCGGTGGGCATCGGTGCCGCTCTCACGTTCGGCGCCCAGGAGGCGTGGCTCGCCGACGAGGCCGGCGAGACCGAGCTCACCCCGGTGTTCCTGCGGGCCACCCAGATCGGCCTGGTCGGCGTCATCGCGGGGAGCATTCTGTCCGGTGTGCTGGCCAGTCTGGGCCTGGACGTCCCGTTCCTGGTGGGCGGGGGCCTTGCCGGCGTGCTGGCGCTCGCGCTGCTGTTCGTGATGCCGGAGACGAACTTCCGTCCGCCCGCCCGGGAGGTGTCCGCGGCCACCGTGACCCGCCAGGCCTGGAATACCTTCGCGGAGCAGGTGCGGCAGACGCACCGGGCGATGGCCGTGGTGCCGGGACTGGTGCTGCTGCTCGGCATGCTGTTCTGCGTCGGCATGTGGAACGAGAGCTTCGACCGGCTCTGGGGCGCCTACCTGCTCGAGGACATCAGGTTCCCGCATCCCTTCGGACTCGGCACGGTCATGTGGTTCAGCGTGCTCGCGGTCGCCACGGCGCTGCTCGGCCTCGCCGCCACCGAATGGGCCACCCGCCGCACGAACAAGCTGGGGCCGGCGTCGGTCGTCTCCACGCTGCTGGTGCTCACGATCGCGACCGCGGCCGGCGTGGTCTGCATGGCGGCCAGCCGGGTATTCGTGTTCGCGATCGTCGCCTACCTCGCCGTGGTCACCCTGCGCCCGCTGTTCTCGCCACTGGTCACCGGGTGGGTGGTCGGCAGGGTCGGCTCCGGCGTGCGTGCGACCGCGCTGTCGGCCACCGACATGTTCGACAGCGGGGGCCAGATCGTCGGCGGGCCCGTCGTGGGCGTGATCGGCATCCTGGCCACGATCCGTGTAGCGCTCGTGGCCGGGGCCGCGGCGCTGGTGCCGGCGGCCGGCCTGCTGATCGCGGCCACCAGAAGGGTGCGGATCCGGAACGACGCCGCCGAGCCGACGGCACCGGGTACTGCCGCGCCCGACGTCGGGCAGCAGGCGTGACCGCCGCGATGGCGCGGCCGCCGCGATTCTGGTTACCTCGGGAGGTGCAGCCACGAGGAGGGCGCGATGAAGATCGCTGGATCGGTTGCCCTGGTCACCGGGGCTGGCCGCGGGCTCGGCCGGGTGTTCGCCGCGGAGCTGGTCAGCCGCGGAGCCGCCAAGGTCTACGGGGCCGCGCGCGATCGCGCCGCGATTACCGACGCCGGCGTCACGCCCATCGAGCTCGATATCACCGACTCAGAGAGTGTCGCGAGCGCCGCGCGGCAGTGCGCGGACGTCACGTTGCTGGTGAACAACGCCGGGGTGATGAAGGCCAGCACGTTCATTGACGCGCCCAGCCTGGACGCGGCCCGGCTCGAGATGGAGACCAACTACTTCGGCACGCTGAGCATGTGCCGGGCGCTCGCGCCGGTCCTCGCGGCCAACGGCGGCGGCGCGGTGGTGAACATGCTCTCGGTCGTCAGCTTCTTCACCAACCCGTTCAACGCCAGCTACGGAGCCTCGAAAGCGGCGGAGTGGTCGCTGACCAACGGCATCCGCACCGAGCTGCACCACCTTGGCATCCTGGTGGTCGGCGTGCACGCCGGATTCATCGACACGGACATGGTCGCCGGCCTCGACGTACCCAAGATCAGCCCGGAATCGGTCGCCGCGGCTGCCTTCGATGCGGTGGAGGCGGGCGAGGTCGAGGTGCTCGCCGACGAGCGGACCAGGTCCGTCAAGGCGTCGCTGCCGCGTGACCACGAGCTGATCTACCCGCCCATCCAGGAGCTCTGGGACTCTGCCTTCAAGGACCCGGACGGGGGCGGGCCATGAGCGCTGCGGACAGCAAGCCGGCGGTCACCTTCGGCCTGTTCGACTGGGTTGACGCGGATGGCGTGCGCGACGCCGGCCAGCTGTACCGGGAACGGCTGGATCTCCTCGCCGACGCCGAGTCCGCTGGCTTCGACATCTATCACCTCGCCGAGCATCACGGCACGCCGCTGGGACTGGCGCCGTCGCCGAGCGTGTTCCTCGCGGCCGCGGCGGTGCGGACCACGCGCATCCGGCTGTGCCCCCTGGTCTACGTGCTGCCGCTCTATCACCCGGCGCGGCTGGCCGAGGAGATCGCGATGCTCGATCAGCTCAGCGGCGGGCGCCTGGAGATCGGGGTCGGCAAGGGCGGGAACCCCCACGAGCTGCTTTGCTATGGAATCGAGCCCGGCGACGCCCAGCGTCGCTACGACGAGGTTTTCGGCTCGCTCATGCGAACGCTCGAGCGCGGCACCATCGGTGGCACCGGGAGTGGGGAAGGCAGCGAGATGCCGATCCGGACCCGGCAGGCGCCCCGGCCGCCGCTCTGGTATCCCAGCAGCAACCCGGAAAGCGTCCCGGTCCTCGGCGCCAGGGGCATCAACACCATTCTCGGGTTCAGCTTCAGGTCACCCACGATCGAGGTGACGCGGCTGCGGCGCGACGAGTATTTCGCCGGCGTTGCCGCGGCGCCGCCGGGGACCGCGATGGGTGGCGCGGGGGCGCCGACGCCGCGCTTCGGGATCATGCGGAACATCTACGTCGGGGAGTCCGACGCCGCCGCCCGCGAACGCGTCGTCGAGGCCATGGACGTGTTCTACGCGCAGTTCACGGCCTTGTGGCGGCGTCACGGCGACGACCGGTACCTGCAGCCGCAGGACTTCGGCCGCGCCATCGACGAGGGGCGGGTGATCGCGGGCTCTGCCGCCACGGTACGGGCCCAGCTTGCCAAGATGCTGCAGGCGTCCGGATGCAACCACTTCGCCGGGGCGTTCGCCTTCGGTTCGCTCAGCTATGCGGAGGCGCGCTCATCGCTGGAACGTTTCGGGACAGAAGTTGCCGGAACGCTACGCGGCCTCGACCCGCGCTGACCGGACGGCAATCCGGCAGGCTCCCTTGTGGTCCCGCGGGCCGGCCCGGCGTAGCCGAACTAGCGGTCACCGACCGCGGCCCGATCGACGGACCGGTCAAGCCGCAAGCCCGCCCTGCCCTAGCCGCACTTCCAGCCCGGGCCGACGCCCACCACTTTCCCGGCTGCGTTGTAGGCGTCCCAGATCTGCAACCGGGCACCGTTAGGGACAGCGAATGCGTAAGCCCTGCCGCCACCGGCGATCCTTACCGCCGCGACGTTGAGCGATCCGCCGTCCGAAAGGCCGAACCGCACCCTGACGACGGACGGCTGGGCCGCGGCGGCGAACCAGACGCCCTGGCGGCCGGGACTGCAGGCGAAGTAGCTGGTCGAGGAGTCATCGGGGCGGAGGTCGGCCGGGCTCGGTGCGCACCAGCTCGCCCCGCCCACCCCCTCGACGCACACTCCCCACGCCCCCGTGTACGCCCACGATGACCAGCGCACGCCGCCGATCATGCCCGAGCCAATCCTGTAGGACGCCCGGGCCCCGGCGTGCTGACCAGGGTGCAGCCAGGTCACGAACTGGGCGCCGGACGCGCCGTTGTACGGGATCGCATAGCCGAGTTCACGCTGGCTTGCGAAGGACGCGGCCCGGCTGACCGGCAGCCGCGTCGGCGCGGCGAACCCCACCCAGCGCTTGCCGTCGACCACCGTTGGCCGCAGCGTCAGTTCGGTGCCATTGCCGAGCGTGACGGCGACCTTGGTCACGCCGGCCCCGACGGCGGCCAGCTGGAACTGGGTGCTGCCGCTCCTGGCGTAAACGAAGCTCACCTGGTCCGGCGACGCGCTGGCCTCGCCCGGCACGCACTCCAGATCCTGGCCGAAGAACGTGCAGCCGTTGGACATGCCCTGCTGAGCCCTCACCCTGATCTGCCAGCGCTTGCCGTTGATCGTTCCCCACGCAACCTGGCCCGACGGCGATCCAGGGGCTGGCTGGTGAACCGTTACGTTGTACCTCGGCGTGACCGGCGCTGGCTGGCCCGCGTGTGGCACCAGGCGGGGAACGAGAACGCCGACCAGGACCGCGGCGGCCACCCCGGCGGCAGCGAACGCCCGCCGGCGCAGCCGGACGGCCTTGCCCCGCCGGACGGCCGCCGGGTACGGCGGCGGGCTCACTTCGACGGTGCCGAGCAGACGGAGCCGCTCCCTGATCTCCTGCTCGTCCTTGACGGTCACCGTGCACCCCCGTCGATAAGTGCGGCGCTGTCCCGCAGCTTGGCCAGCGCGCGGGATGCCTGGCTCTTGACGTTGCCGACCGAGCAGCCCATGACGGCCGCGACCTCGCCCTCAGTCATGTCCAGCCAGTACCGGAGCACGACCACGGCACGCTGCCCGTGCGGCAGCCGAAGCAGGGCCGCCACCAGCGCGGCCCGTTCTTCGTGCCGGCCGGCCGGATCGCCCGGCTGGGCAACCTCCGGAACGGCAGCGGTCAGGTCCTCGGTCACCCGGCGCTTGCGGAACCTGTTCAGGTTGGCGTTGACCACGATCTTGCGAACGTAGGCGTCCGGGTCGGCGGCTCTGCGTACCCGCGGCCAGGAGGCGTAGGCGCGGGCGAACGCCGTCTGCGCCAGATCCTCGGCGATCTGCACGTCGCCGGTGAGCCCGTAGCCGAGCCGCACCAGCTGAGCCCAGCGGCCGTGCATGAAATCGCTGAACTCGGCGTCGTCCGCGGCGTCCATGGCCACCTCCTCACCACCACAGACCACCAGATTCGGGCAGAGGTTGCACGGCCGCGGACGCTACGTCCGGCGGGCCCGTTCGACGGTCTGCTCCCAGAGCCGCCCGAGGAGGTCCCACGCCTCGCGGAAACCGGCGGGGTCCGCCGGGCGCATCTTGACCCGGTCGGGATAGCGCCGGTTCAGCTCGGCGTCGACGAGCGGCCCGATGTCGACGCCGTTGACCGTCACGTTGAGGAGCTCTCCATGGATGGAGACGTTGGCCAGTTCGACGCCGCGCGTGCCGACGGTACAGCCGGCGCGTCGAGCCCGCAGGCGTCCGTTCAATGCCTGAAAAAGAACCAGCGCCAGAAGCGACGGGTACGCACCAGGCGGTGCCAGTCACGGACCGGGGGGCCCGGGGTAACAATGTGGATGCACATGCCGGCACCGCCAGGGAGCAAACAGGTACCGGCGCAGTCTCCCCAGCAATGCTTGCAGTGAAGAGTCCGCGACACCTGACTCCCGGGCAAGAACGCTTATCGGTCATGCTAACCGGATGGCGCTCGATGCCATCGACGCCGCCAGCGAGATCAGCCGCCAGCTCCAGACCGGCTGCCGGCCGCTTCGAGCCTGTCCAGGATGGCCGATATGGCCACGCACTCCACATCCGCCAGGGAGTCGCCGTATGCCTCGCGCTCGCGGGCGGAATGGGCGAGCGAGGCAGGTCGTTGTTGGCGTAGTCGGAGGCCGGGAGGCGGAGCCCCCAGACCGGGTCAAGCCAGCGCCGCAGCCGCTGGCCTCTATGGTGGCGGCATGGCGTCGTGGTGGCAGCGCGAGATGATCGCGCCGGGCAAGCTGCCGCTGATGCTGTGCTTTCTGGCCTTCGTCGTCACGTTCGTGGTGACCCGGACGATCACGCGCATGATCCGCGACGGCCGCGGCCCGTTCCGGAATCGGGTGACAGCGAGCGGCACGCACATCCACCACTCCGTCCCCGGCATTATCCTGCTGATCATCGGGGCCTTCACCGCGGTCGGCGGCCCCGATTCACTCGGCTGGCGCTCGTTCGCCGCGATAGCGGTCGGCATCGGCACCTCGCTCGTGCTGGATGAGTTCGCGCTGATCCTGCATCTGCAGGACGTCTACTGGAGCGGGGAAGGCCAGCTGTCGGTCGAGGCGGTGAGCCTGACGGCCGCCTGCCTGGGGCTGGCCCTGGCTGGTTTCAGTCCCTTCGGGATTCCAGATATCGGCCATATCGAACTCACCCTGCGCCTGACCGCGAGCGGGGTCCTCGTCATCGACGGCGTGCTCTCGTTCATCTGCGTCCTGAAAGGCAAGTACCGCACGGCGCTGTTCGGGCTCTTCCTGCCTCTCGTCGGGGTGGTCGGTGCGGTGCGCCTCGGGCGCCCGTCGTCGATCTGGGCCCGGCATCGCTACCGAGGCGAGCGCCTGGAACGCGCGGCCCACCGCGCCGCCGACTTCGACCGGCGCTGGACTCCCCTCCAGTCCGACTGGGAAAACTTCATCGGGGGAAAGCCGTCCCAGCCCAACCCGCCAGCCCCTCTTCCGGCCGCCGGTGAAAGCCGCCGATGAGCCCCTGCCCGGGATCGAAAGTGCAGTCTGGAACGGGTGCGGGTGCCTGCCTAAGATGGCCGCAGGGCATGCGGATTGCTGTACCCACCGTTATAAGGGCCGGCTGGCGATGGAGTTCAGGCGCTTTTTCCGGGTATCGCTGCTGCTGATCGCGTTGAGGTCAGCACCCAAAGGAGTCCCTTTCCTGGCGCCCACAGGTACGCCACCGACCCTGTGCCAAGCACACGCCGGTCGCATTTGCCGAGCACGCCGACCACACACTCCGGGATGGTTCCTGGCGCCCCGGGTCTAACACAGCTCGAAGTCCCAGAAGATCAGCATCGGGCCGCCGTTGTAGGCGGCGTGAGCCGCAGCCGGGTACCAGGCGCGCAGTGTCCAGATGTCTGACGGATGCCCGGGCAGCACCCGCTCGGGCGGCGGCGCGTCCGCCGGATCCCGGTGCGGGACGCGCAGCTCTTCGCAGTGGCGGACCTCGAAGCCGAGCGCCAGCGCGGCGGTGAGGTACTCGCTGGTCATCCGGCGGTGGTGTGGCATGTAGCCGTAGCTGCCGTCGGGCATCGCCAGGACCATCGGATAATCCATCCGTGAGTCGGCGATCACAAGGTGCCCGCCCGGCCGCAGCACCCGCGCGAATTCGGCCAGCACGGGGCCCAGTTCGGGTACGTGGGTGAGCGCCAGCGCGATCGTCACGAGATCAACCGATCGGTTCGCGACCGGCAGCGCCCGCAAGTCACCCTGGCAGAAGTCCGCGCCGGGAACCTTGGCCTTGGCAATGGCGAGCATCTTCGCCGAGCCATCCACGCCGATCACCGAGTGGCCCCTGGCGGCCAGGTAGGCCGCGTGGCGGCCGCTGCCGCAGGCGGCGTCGAGGGCCGGCCCGATCGGCAGGCTGTCGATGATCGGCCGGATGATCGGCTCCTCGAGGTCAATCAGGTCGTTCGGGCCGTCGTAGTACTCGGCCCAGACGTCGTAGCCCTCGGTCGCCGTGATCGGGCGGACCGTGGCGCCGTCGCCGAACTCGCCGGGGCAGTCGAGCATCGCGCGGATCTCGGCGATCCTCGCCTCCGTGAACTCGCGGCCGTACTCGCCGTTGTAGGCGCGAAGGAGGGCGACGCCTTGCAGGCCGAGCAGGTAAGCCAGGGGGTGTTGGTAGATCACCTGTCGATGCTAGAAACCGCCGCACGGGACGGGCTACTGGATATCGAGTCGTGCATCCGCGCGCGCTTGCCTGATCGACCATGGCCACTGAACCCATACGAAACCAAAGGTCTAGGATGGCCGGGTTCGTCACGCGTTCGACTCGTCGGCGGAACCGCAGAGCGAGCAGATCCGTTTGCACTGTTGTGCCGTCAAGCGGCCGGGTTTGTGGCAGGGCCGTGCGGCGATCGGCGCTCTGCAGCCGTCTCGGGCCGGTCTGGCTCACCAAGCTCAGCAACAGCAAGGACTTCAGCGATGAGACTGCTGCGGGAACGCAGGAAACAACGGCTCGGCCGCAAGGTCGGCGTCCTTGTGGTGGCGGTGGGCCTCCTCCTGCTCGCGGCGTGCAGCAGCGGGTCGCAGCCGCAGGGTGGGGCCAGCTCACCGGCTCCCACGCACGCTCCGCGGCATTACATATCGTTCACGTCGTATCCCGGCTGGATTCAAGGCGCCATCCCGCCAAGCAAGTTCAACTTCGCACCGTGGACCATCGTCAGCGACTTCGGGCTGTGGCCGACAAGGAGGGGCGGTATCGCCGTCGGAGACATGGACTCGCTGTCCAATATCCCGCCGGTTGTGGCGGCCGCCCACAAGGCCGGCAAGAAGATCATCATGGCGGTCGGCGAGCAAGGTCTCGGGCCGGTCTTCGCCAGCGCGGCCAGCCCGCGATATCAGGCAAGGCTCATCACGAGCATCACCAACTACATGGCGAAGTACGGCTTCGACGGCGTCGACATCGACTGGGAAGAGGAGGTGCCGCAGAACGAGGCGAGCTACGTCTCCCTGATCAAGAACCTGCGTGCCACCTTTGAGCGGGAGTTTCCGAAGCCCGTGTTCCTTTCGGCGGATGTGGACACCGGCCAGATACCGCCGGACATCGCGGCCCAGATCGCGCCGTACGTGAACACGATCAACATGGAAACGTTCCAGAACAACGGCGTCAGCAGCGCCATCGCGTACATCAAGGCCGGCATACCAGCCAGCAAACTGCTCATGGGCATCGGCGTCGCGAGCGGCTATTACGACACCAGCGAGAGCCGTGTTGCGGCGAAGGTGCGGTACGTAGAGGCCCACGGCCTGGCCGGGACACTGTTCTGGCAGCCTGGGAACCTCGATACGGACTGGACGGACCCGCGGCTGATACCGCTGGAGCAGATGCTGCATAGTTCCGGCTGAGTGAGCAATACCAGGCCAAACGCACCGATGGTGACGGCCCCAGGGCCAAAGGCCCGTCTTCCCCGGGACCTGGGGCCCGGGGAAGACAACCGAACTCAGCGGCTGGTCGTGCCAGCCGGATGATGCTGGACCAAGGCGTCAGACGAGGGAAAGAAGACGCTCTCGCTTCCGTCGCGCCAGCGGACCAGGTAGGGCGGGGAGCCGTCCTTGCCGTGGACCTCGGTGATCACGCCGTGACGCTCCTCGTCGCCTTGGCGGCGCCCCATGACCGTGAGCTCATCCCCCACTTTTGCTTGCATCGCATTGACCTCCTCCCGGTGTTAGCTCAAAGGTCGGGCGAACCCTCCGCCTGGCACTAGGGCCGAAAGTCCGCTGACCTGAACACGCACCTGGCTCACGCCAAGGGCCTCGGGCGGACGTCAGGCGGGCTACGGGCCGTAGAGGGCTTTGACGTCGCCCCGTACTTGCCGAGGATGTGGCTCCTGCGCACCTTCTCGAGGAGTGTCACCTGCCGCCCGGGATCACCCTCTGCCATCGCTCGCGCCTCGCAGTCGTCTGCGTTCCTGCCCATGCGGCAGCCGCTCGGCTCCGAGGCAACCAGCCGGGGCTGTACCGGCACAGAGTCGTTGGTCCCGGTGCAGGCGCAGGATTACCGCCCGATGGTCCCGGACGCCGGGGAGGTAAGGCCCTGCCCCCATCGGGCCGGGAACGCGAGTCTTGATACATGGCAACGAGATTCCTGCACCCCAGCGGTACCGATCCCGAGACGGCACAGGCCGAGGTCCTGCAAAGTGAAGGCGCGCCGCCGCCTGGCGCTCATGCCATCGACTGGCGCAGCGCGCGGCTGGCAGGACGCGCCTGCTGCTGCACAGCCAAGCCGGCGGTCATCGCCGTCATGCCCCCGACCGCAGGCCGGCCACATTCCACCGACCTGTTGCTGTGCCGGCATCACTACCGGGCCTCCCGGCACGCACTTGATCTCGCGGGCGCCACGGTCCTGGACCTCGCCGGCAGGCCGGTCTCGGGCGACATGTGGTTTCCATGCGGTGCATGAGTCGCGAGGCCTGCGCGAAGCCGGCCGCCTGATAGGCGCTCTCTTACTCACCCACTTCCTCACGGGCTCTTACTCGCCCTTACTCACGGGGCGCGATGACCGGCTGCCTCGTAAACGGGACGAGGGGCTATTCGGGCTTGCCGAAGCCGGCTACGGACGCGGTGATGAAGACGACGGCGAAGGCGCAGACGATGCCGACCTCGGCCACGGTCGGCAGTGTGTAACCGAACAGGCTGACCCCGGTGGGAAACCGTGCGGCGGCGGCGGGGGTCATGTTCTGCACCGCGAAGACGACGTGGCGCAGCGGGTCGACGGCGTAGGTGAGCGGGTTGATCCGGGTGATCACGGCCAGCCATGCTGGCAGCCCGCTGAGCGGGAAGAGCGCCCCCGACAGGAACAGCATCGGGAACAGCAGCAACTGCATGACTACCGAGAAGCCTTCCATCCGCTTGATGCGGGAGGCCACGAATACCCCGAATGCGGTGAGCGCCACCGCCATCAGCAGTTCGATGCCGATCACCTCGGCGACCACCAGTGCGGTGAGGTGCACGCCGATGAGCGGGGCCAGGGCCAGCATGATGGTGCCCTGGACGGTGGCGATGCTGGCCCCGCCGAGGGTTTTCCCGGTGACCAGCGCAGTGCGGCTGACCGGGGCGACGAGCATCTCGCGCAGGAACCCGAACTCGCGGTCCCAGACGATCGAAATGGCCGAGGAGATGGCGGTCGATATCACCGCCATGGCCACGATGCCCGGGAAGAGGAACTTCTTGAAGTCAAATCCCGCGGTAGTGCCGACCAGCGTGCTCATCCCGTAACCCAGGACGAACAGGAACAGGATCGGCTGGATGAAGCTGGACAGGATCCGGGACCGGGTCCGGAAGAACCGGATCAGCTCCCGCTCCCACACCATGCCCACGGTCCGGACTTCTTCGGCCAGGTTCTCCCGCTCGTCAGCGAGCGGCTTGCTCGGCAGGCCCAGCGCAGCCGATGCCATTGCGCCCCTCCTAGCGTCGCGCGGTCCGGGCCCGGACCCGCATGGGTATTGCGTGATTGGCGTGCTCGTCGCGAATCTGACGCCCCGTGTAGTGCATGAACACGTCATCGAGAGTCGGGCGGTGCACATGCACGCTCCGCACGCGCACGCCGGCCACCTCGATCAGCCTGGGCACCTGAGCCTCGCCGTCCTCGGTGAAGATCACCAGGCGGCTGGCGTCAGGCTCGACCCGGAACCCGGCCCGGTCCAGGCGCTCGGCGGCGCGCGCATTGTCGGCCGTGACCAGCTCGACCGTATCGGCGCCCACCTCCCGCTTCAGCTCGTCCGGCACGCCGATGGCGACGATCGCGCCATGGTCGATGATGGCAATCCGGTTCGCGTACTCGGCCTCGTCCATGTAGTGCGTGGTCAAGAAGATCGTCACTTGTTCCTCACTGCGCATACGCAGCACGTCTTCCCAGACCAGGGCCCTGGTCTGGGGGTCCAGCCCGACCGTCGGCTCGTCGAGGAACAGGACCTGCGGCGTGTGCAGCATCCCCCGCGCGATCTCCAGCCGCCTGGCCATCCCGCCCGAGAACGTGGACACCAGGTCATGGCGACGATCCTCCAGTGCCACCAGACGGAGCACCCGCTGGATCCGCTGCTCCACCTGGCCGCGCGGGACGTGGTAGAGCACAGCGTGGAAACGTAGGTTCTGCTCGGCGGTCAGCCGGTCATCGAGCGTCTGCTCCTGAAACACCAGCCCGATCCTGCGGCGCACCGCCTTGGGCTGGCGCGCCACGTCGAATCCGGCGACCGCGGCACAGCCACTGCTGGGCCGTGCCAGCGTGCACAGCATCTTCACCGTCGTCGTCTTCCCCGCGCCATTCGGCCCGAGGAAAGCGAACACCTCGCCGCGCCGCACGGTGAACGAGACCTGCCGCACCGCGGCAACGTCGCCATACCGCTTGGCCAGGGAGACCGCCTCAACCGCCACTTCGCCAGATGCCTCGGCGGGACGCTCCGTCAAGGCTGCCTGAGCGCTCACCATGGCGATCCTCCCGCCGCGTCCACGGCATGCGGCCGGCCGGTTGCCGGACGCCGTTTACCTTTACCAAGCGTTGTCTTCAGCGGAATGGACGGGAAGGGGCGTAAGTCACGCCGGACCGGGACTTCTGGATCGGCTGTGTGGTCATGGCCGCAGGAATGGCGGCCGGATCGCGGGCCGCGATACGGCTGGGACCAGCGTATTCGTCAGCCCGGGCCGGGGTGCCCGGCCCGGGCTTGCTGGTGGTGGTCATGCGGCCTTGGGCTGGGAGGTGGCGGTGCTGGCCTCGGTGATCGTGTGCTTGGCGGCCGGGGTGACCCCATCAGCGCCAGCGCCCGTCCTGGGCGGGACGGTCAGGGCCTTCGGACTCATTTCCGTGCCTGCCCTGGAATGCCCGGACCAAAGTCCCTACCGGCCAGCGTGACGACGGCGTGAGCTGAGGTAAGGAGGTGATTTGCATGGCAGGACTGATGAGGCGCGAGCCGCGTGGCGAGGTCGGCGAGTTCTTCAGCCGATTCGACCGCATGTTCGAGGAGTGGGCACGGGTGACGCTGCCGCGGGCGGTGCCGTTCGCACGCTGGCCGGACGTCGACGGCATGATCCGCGTCGAGGAATTCCACGACGACGGGACGCTGGTGGTGCGTGCCGATCTTCCCGGGATCGACCCGGAGAAGGATGTGGAGCTGACCCTCGCCGACGGGATGCTGCACATCGAGGCCGAACGCCGCGAGGAAGAGAAGAAGGAGGACAAGGGCTACCTGCGCCAGGAGCTGCGGTACGGGTCTTTCTCCCGGACGCTGCCGCTTCCTGAGGGCGTGACCGAGTCCGACATCAAGGCCAGCTACAAGGCCGGGATCCTGGAGATCCGGATCCCTGAGCCCAGGCAGGAGTCAGCCAAGAAGATTCCGATCGCCAAGTCCTGATCGGGGCTCAGGCTCGGAGGGCGCCTGCGGGGCCGGCCGGCCCCCGCGGGCGCCATCTGCTGGGATCGGTGTCGCGGCCGCCAACGGGTGGGGACATGACAGAAGCACGCTCCATGACAGAAAGCCCAGCCAGCCAGGATGGCGCTGCGCCGGCGCCCAATCCGCTGGAGCCGCTGGCGCAGCTGTACCGTGACTTGCGCACCTCCCCGGCCGGCTTGTCGGACCGGGAGGCGGCGCGGCGGCTGGAGGCTAGCGGGCCCAACGAGCTGTCCCGGCGCGGGGGACGCCGCTGGCCGGGCGAGCTGGCCAAGCAGTTCACCCAGCCGCTGGCGGTGCTGCTCGCCGTGGCGGCGGTGCTGGCCTGGGCCAGCGGGTCGCCACGGCTGGCGATCGCGATCGTCGCGGTGATCTTCCTGAACGCCGGGTTCGCGTTCGCCCAGGAAATGCAGGCCGAACGGGCCGTCGAGGCGCTGGCCGCGTTCCTGCCCGAACGTGCCCGGGTGCGGCGCGACGGCTCGGTGCGGGAGGTCGAGGCACGGATGCTGGTGCCGGGCGATGTCCTGCTGATCGAGGAAGGCGAGAGCATCTGCGCGGACGCGCGGCTGATAACCGGCACGCTGGAGGTGGACATGTCCACGCTGACCGGCGAGTCCGCGCCGGTCACCCGCTCCGCCGGCGCTGCCGACGCCAGCGTCCCGCTGCTGCAGGCCGACGACGTGGTATTCAGCGGCACGGCCTGCACCGGAGGAGAAGCCGCGGCCGTGGTGACGGCCACCGGAATGGGCACCGAACTGGGACGCATCGCCGCGCTCAGCCAGCGTTCCGGGCCGGACCAGAGCCCGCTCGAGCGGCAGATCACCCGGGCCACACGCCTGATCGCGTTCGTTGCCGTGGGGGCAGGGATCGCGTTCCTGCCGATCGGCCTGGCCGCCGGGCTCAGCGCGGCGTCGGCCGCGAGCTTCGCGATAGGGCTGCTCGTGGCCAACGTCCCCGAAGGGCTGCTGCCGACGATCACCCTCGCGCTGGCCGTCGGCGTGCGCGAGATGGCCCGCCGTGGCGCGCTGGTCAAGCGGCTATCCGCGGTGGAGACGCTGGGATCGACGAGCGTGATCTGTACCGATAAGACCGGGACGCTGACCGAGAACCGGATGCATGTCACCACGGTGTGGACACCGGACGGCGAGATCCAGGCCGGGTCCGCTGCGGGCACCACGGCGGGCCACAGCGACCAGCCCGGGCTGACCCGGCTCGCCCAGATCGCCACCGCGTGCAACAACGCCGACCTGCACGACGCCGCGGGCAAGCCGACCGGCGATCCCACGGAGCTCGCGCTGCTGACGATGGCCGCCGACGCCGGCCTGGACGTGAGCGCGGCCGAGCGGAGTAAGCACCGCCGCCGCCTGTTCCGCTTCGACCCCAGGCTCAAACTGATGACCACCGTCGACCAGGCCGACGGCGCCCGGGTGGTGTACACCAAGGGAGCGCCCGAGGCGGTGCTGGCCCGCTGCGCCACGATTCGCAGCGGTGGCAAGGACGTGCCGCTCACCGCGGCGGATCGCGACCAGGCGGCACGGGTCATGACCGGGTACGCCCGCACCGGCCTGCGGGTGCTCGCGATGGCCAGCCGGACACTGCCCGCCGGCGCGCCTCTGCCTGCCGAACGGGAGGATGCCGAGCGCGACTTGTGCCTCGCCGGGCTGGCCGCGATGCTGGACCCGCCGCGGGCGGAAGTCCCCGCAGCGATCGAGAGGGTGCACCACGCGGGCATCCGGGTGCACGTGGTCACCGGCGACAACGGGCTGACCGCCGCCGCGATCGCCCGCGGCGTCGGCATCGGCGCCGGTGGCATGCGCCTGGTCAGCGGTACCGAGCTGGACGCCATGACCGAGGCTCAGCTCGACGAGTTGCTGAGTTCCGGCGCCGAGGTCGTCTTCGCTCGCAGTTCCCCCGAAGCGAAGCTGCGCATCGCCGACGCGCTGCGCGCGATGGGTCAGGTCGTCGCGATGACCGGTGATGGCGTCAACGACGCACCGGCCCTGCGCCGTGCCGACATCGGCGTGGCGATGGGCCGCTCCGGCACCGACGTGGCCCGTGAGGCGGCCACCATGGTGCTCACCGACGACAACTTTGCCACGATCGCCGCGGCGGTCGAGTCCGGACGCCGCGTCTACGACAACGTCCGCAAGTTCATCTGCTACATCTTCACGCACGCCGTGCCCGAGGTGGTCCCGTTCCTGGTGTTCGCGCTGGCCGGGGGGACCGCGCCGCTCCCGCTGACCGTCATGGAAATCCTGGCCATCGACCTGGGCACCGACACCCTGCCCGCGCTCGCGCTCAGCCGCGAACCCGCAGAGCCTGGCCTGATGGACCGTCCGCCCCGGCCCAGGACCCAGGGCGTCATCAGCCGGGCGATGCTCGCCCGCGCCTGGGGATTTCTCGGCCTGATCTCGGCCACCCTGGTCATGGCAGGCTTCTTCCTCACCCTGCGCCACGCGGGCTGGCGCCCCGGCGCGGCGACCGGGCCCGGAACCCCGCTCAATCACGCCTATCACCAGGCCACCACCGTCGCCTGGCTCGGTATCGTCGCCTGCCAGATCGGGACCGCGTTCGCGGTCCGAACCGACCACGCGTCGTTGCGTTCTGTCGGGGTGTTCTCCAACAGGTTCCTGCTGGGTGGCATCGCGTTCTCGCTAGCGTTCGCCGCGCTGCTGATCTATGTGCCCGTCCTGCACGCCGTCTTCGGCACCGCGGCGCTTAGCCCGGCCCAGCTCGTCGCCGTCGCCCCCTACCCGTTCATCGTGTGGGGAGCCGACGAGACCCGCCGCATGATCATGCGCCGACGGGCATCAAGTCAGCGGCTTGAGCGTGCATAACCGGCTCCCGGCTGGCGCGCCACGGTGGCCCGGCGCGGCGTGGCAAGCTCGACAGCCCACATGGCGGACGTCAGCGCCCGGACGTCCTCTGCGGCCATCATCACCGGCACCGGGAACTTGCTGGGTGATGCAGTGGATGTTGCCGCCGCCGAGCAGGATCTCGCGGGCCGGTACGCCGATCACTTCCCGGTCGGGGTAGCAGCGGCGCAGAATGTCGCCGGCGTGGCCGTCGGTGCGCTCGTCGAGGAGCGGGAACACGATCCGGGTGGTCCCGGTGTAGTAGTTGACCTAGGAGCCGGCCAGCCGGTCGCCGGGCTGGCGCGGCTTGGTGCCCTCGACTGAGTCGACCCCCCAAATGCCGCCCTGGTACGGATAGGCGGTGCCGAGTTCGGCGATGATCAGCGCGCTCGGCACGAAGAACAGCACGATGGTCATCACCCACCAGCCGACCGAGCCGACCCCAACGAGGCCGACGCGGTGAGCTGGTCCGCAACCAGGATGGCCGAGATGATGAACATGGTGACGCCGAAGAACCCCATGACCCGCTTTCGCGGCCTGGGAGATTGCATGGCAGTCATGACCCCGCCGCCGTGGCCGTCGGCGCCCACTCGTCGCCCCCGGGCCGCCTGGCCGCGACGAATTCGCGAATCCTGGCCTCATGGCGGACCCGCAGCGGCTCCGGCGGGTCGTGGGGCACGGTCGGGTAGGCGAACCAGGTCAGCAGCGCCTTCTGCGTGTGCAGCCGGTTCTCGGCCTGGTCGAACACGATCGAGCGCGGCGAGTCGATCACCTCGTCGGTGACCTCGGCGCCCCGCGTGGCCGGCAGGCAATGCATGAACTTCGCGGCCGGAGCAAGCGCGAACATTTCGCCGTTGACCTGGTAACGGGGCATGAACGCGGCCGTGCGCTCGGCGGCCTCGTCCTCCTGGCCGAACGACCACCAGACGTCGGTGTACACGAAATCCGCCGAGCGTACGGCGTCTTCGACCTCGTCGGTGATGGTCAGCGACCCGTGGCCGGCTTCCTCGAGATTCCGCTGGGCGATCTTCAGCCACTCCGGCGGGGCCTGGTAGCGCGGCGGGGACGCGTGCACAAAGTGCATACCGAACTTCGTCGTGATGTGCATCAGCGACGAGCAGACATTGGTGCAGTCTCCGACGAACACCACGGTGCAGTCCTGAAGGCGCTTACCCCGCGGCAGATACTCGGTCATCGTGAACAGGTCGGCCAGCGCCTGGGTCGGGTGGTTGTAATCCGACAGCCCGTTCAGCACTGGCACCGAGGACGCCGCCGCAAGGTCCACGACCGTCTGGTGCTTGAGCACGCGGGCCTCGATCACGTCGCACATCCGGGATAGCACCCGCGCTGTGTCGCCCAGGGACTCGCGCCCGCCGAGGTGGATCTCACCGGGCCGCAGGTACAGGGCGTGCCCACCGAGCTTGACCATCGCCACCTCGAAGGACACCCTGGTCCGGGTCGACAGCTCTTCGAAGATCATCCCGAGGGAACGGTCCCTGAGCAGTTCCGGCACGCAGCCCACCCGGTCCGCCTCCTTCAGCAGCCGGGTCAGCTTCATCAGCGCTGACAGCTCGGCTACCGTGAAGTCGTTCGTATCGATGAAGTCCCTCGCCATGGCGTGACCCACCCCACCTGTCGTTGTCGAGAGCCGAAAGCCCTGCCAACTCGTAGGACACTCCGGTCCCGGCAGCTGCAATAGGGCCATTGGTCACTCCCACAGCCAGCCGTACGGCCCAGCGGAAGCTGTGCCTACTTCCGGCGGCGGCCAGTCCTGGCCAGCACTCCGCCCGGTGAGCCGCCAAGGCCTCCTTCAGCGGGAAGCGCTAACCGGCCGCCGCCTGCTCGGTGCATCAGTGCCGGGTCGCCGGGACCTTTGCCCCTATCGTCGCCGCCGTCGCACGGGCACTCTGCGGGAAACATCTGGTGCGTCAGGCGGAGGTCCGGATGCGCACACCAAGGCCATGCTCACGACTGGCAGCTGTTGAGCAGCTCACCCATGAGCAGGTCGCCTCGTCTCTGCAGACGCTGGCCGGGTGCTCTCGGCTGCTGGTGGTCCTGGTCGATGTCGAGCACCGGTCGTATGCCGAGGCGGCGAGTATTGCGGGCATCCCAGCCGGCGCCGTTGCGGCCCGGCTGCACCAGGCCCGCAGCCTGCTGCTGCGGCGGCTTGTTGCGCTACCTGCGGGTGCCGCGATTCCTGACCGCGATCGTCGTGGCGTTCTGCGCCTACTTCGCCACGTTCGCGGTGTTCTTCTTCACCGCCCTGTACCTGGCCGAGGCCGCCGGTTATAGCGGCTATCAGATCGCAGAGGTCTTCCTGCCCATGACCGCGGTCATGACGGCCGCGGCGCTGCTGGCCGGCCGGTGGACCGGCACCGTCGCGCCGCGCTGGTCCATCTGCGGCGGCTGCCTGGTGTTCGGCACCGGCCTGCTGCTGACCGCCATCACGATCGGCCCGAGCCCGGACTATGCTCCGCTCGCACTCGCCCTGGCCGTCACCGGGGCGGGAGTCGGCAGCACGGTCGTGCCGATCACCGCCGCGGCGATGTCCGCCGTGCCCCCCGAGCGCTCGGGCATGGCCGCCTCGGCCACCAACACCAGCCGGGAGATCGGCGCCGTCATCGGGGTTGCCGTGCTCGGCATGCTTGTCAACTCCCAGCTAAACGCCCATCTCGTGGCCAGCCTGCGCCGGCTGGGCATCCCGGCCAACTTCCAGTCCATCGTGATCAGCGCCGTCGAGACCGGGACACTGCCATCCAGCGGCCACGCGGCCGGCGCAGGCCCGCGGGCCGAAGGCAAGCTCGTTCGTGAAGTGATCGACGCCGCGTACGGCGCGTTCTACTCAGGCCTGCACGCCGCGTTGTTTCTGTCCGCGTGCCTGGTGTTCGCCGCTGGGCTGTTCACGCTGTTCCTGTTCGGCCACCGGCACCGGTCCCCGCAGGAATAGATGCCGGTTGCGTTGCTGCGTGGCCGGCGTGGGAGTCTCCAGCTTCTCAATGACGTCCACCACACCGTCGATGCCCCAGATCAGCCGGGCGGCGACCGGGATCAGGTCATGCCACTCGGCCTCAGTTGGCCGACCGCTGAGCACCACGACCCCCCTATGCGTGGGACCAATGACGGTTTCGACAGGACCTACGGCCGCTGTGCCCCCCGGCAGGTCCGCCGATCCTGGTCCTAGGCGCCGTTACCGGAAGGAGCGGGCGATGAGCCACGGGAAGGCTGTCCGGGAGGACCTGCGGGTGCCGACCCGGGAACTGCGGCATGCGATCCCGCAGGTATACGCGGGCTACAAGCAGCTCCACGACTCCGCGCTGGGAGCGGGCGCGCTGGACGCACGGACAAAGGAACTCATCGCGCTAGCCATCGCCGTCAGCAAGGAATGTGACGGGTGCATCGCAGCGCACGCTCACGCGGCGGTCCTGCACGGCGCGAGCCCGGCTGAAGCCGCCGAGGCGATCGGCGTCACGTTCCTCATGAACGGCGGGCCCGCCACCGTCTACGGAGCACGTGCATTCTCCGCCTTCCAGGAGTTCTATCAGGAGCGGGCCGTCGAGCCGCACCAGCAGCGACGCGCTGTATAGACGGGCCGGCCAGGGTCTGGCGAGAAAGCGTGTTCGTGACATGAAACGGAATCGCTACCTGGATCTGATGCGGGTCCTGGCAATCGGCGGCGTGGTCTACGGTCACTGGCTGCTGGTCTCGGTTACCTACCGGGGCGGCCGACTGTCTGGTGTGGACGCGGTGGACTATGTCAGCTGGGGGCGGTGGGTCACCTGGCTGTTCCAGGTGATGCCGGTCTTCTTCCTCGTCGGCGGTTACGTCAATGCGGGATCATGGCAGGCGCACCATGCACGGGGAGAGACCTGGACCCAGTGGGCGCGGGAGCGGACCCTGCGGCTGCTGTGGCCGACGGCGGCGTTCATCGTGGTGATGGTCCTGGCGGTCACCGCCGCCGGGGCGGCGGGTGTGCCGTCGGCGGAGCTCGCCGAGGCGGGCTGGCTTGTTGCGCTGCAGCTGTGGTTCCTGCCGGTCTACCTGGTGCTGATCGCGCTGACCCCGGTCATGCTCGCCGCCCACCGGCGCTGGGGCCTGGCGGTGCCCGTCGCGATGGCCGGGGCGGCTGGCCTGGTGGACGTGGGCGTGGTCGGCCCGCACCTGCACGTCGTCGGCTACCTGAACTACTTTTTCGTGTGGGGCTCGATCCACCAGTGGGGCTTCGCCTGGCGGGACCGTGCGCTGACATCGCCCCGCTGGCGCCTGTGTGTGATGGCGGCGGCTGGGGCAGCGCTGCTGGCCGGGCTGCTGGCGTCGCGATTGTTCATGGTTGACATGGTTGGGTCCGGCAACACCAACCCGCCGTCCATCGCCCTGCTCGGGTACGCTGCGGTCCAGTCGAGCCTGGTCATGGCCGCCGAGCCCTGGGTGTCCGGGCTGCTGGACAGGCCGCGCCTGTGGCAGTGGGTCAGGCGGCTGAACGGCATGATCATGAACGTGTACCTGTGGCATTTCGTGCCTGCGATCGTGATCGCCGTGGCCTTCTACGCCACCGGCGTGATGCCGCAGCCAGCCGTCGGCAGGGCGGAATGGTGGGAACTGCGGCCCGCCTGGTTCGCCCTGCTGACCATTGTGCTCGTGCCGCTGGTCGTGGCCGTCACGCGGGCGGAACGGCCGATGCTCCGGCTGCCCGCTGGGCTCGGGCGGCCCGGGCTCTGGTCACCGGTGCTCCTGGTGGCCGGGATCGCCGCCGGGGGGATGGGCCTGATCCGGCTAGCCATCGGCGGCTTCGCACCGGACGGGCATGTGCCAGCGCTTGTCCTGGCCGCATGTGCGGCCGGCCTGATCGCCACCCTCTTCACCGGCCGTGCCCCGGCCGAGGGCGCCGAGCGGCGACCGCGCCGCCCGGAGGAGCCGGAACAGCCGCCCAAGGCCGCCTGAAAGTTCCCGGCCGCGTGGCCGGTGACCGAGACGATCACATCGCCGGGCACCAGGCCCGCCCTGGCGGCGGGCAGCGCCCGGGCATGGTGCCTCGCCGGAACTGGTCAGCACCAGCCCGGTGCCCTCCGAGATGGCGTCCTGGTACCCCAGCGTGCAGACCACATCGACCAGGCCCGGGTCGACCGCGGCAGCGACAGCGGACGTCCGCGACGGCGGCCCGCGGGCCACCGTCTTACGCGGCGCGGCCGGTGCGGTGCGCAGTGCCAGGGCAGTGCCCAGCGCACCGGCCAGCACGAGCACGACGCAGGCCGCCATGACGGCCTGGCGGCCGCGCGGCCGCCCGATCGGCCCTCCCGGCTCGCTCGCCGCCCCGCTGACACGGCCAGGCCCTCCCGGCGGCTGCCAGGGCATCGGCGGCGGCTCTCCTGCCGAACCAGGAACCGGCGGACCGTAGATCGTGCTCACCGGATCCGCCTCCCTCCATTTGCATCAGACGCGCTCGGTTATTGGATGGCTACGCACCCGTCCTTGGGAGTAAGGCTTTACCGCGGTGCGCCAGCCAGCAGCCCGTGCCTGAGCTCGGCCTGGCGCAGGTCCGCGGTGGTGACCATGCCGGCGAACCGGCCGTGATCCAGCACCACCACGACCTCGCCGCCCAGCGGGATACGCGTTGCCAGGGAGCCGGCGATCGGGCAGCCCACGGCCGCCAGCAGACCAAGCACGATGATGACGACGATGAGTCTCCCGGCCGCCAGGTGGCGGCGAGGCCGGGCCGCAGGAACGGCCTGCAGCGGCCGCTTCGCCGGGACCGGGGCTGGCCGGGCGGCTGGCGGCCCGGGCACAGGCCATCGACAACCTCGAACTGGACGGCCGGCAATCCGTCTGGCCCGCCGGCTTCCTCTATCAGCGCCTTCAGGGCCGATCCCTCGGTTGCATGGCCGACCGGACCCTGCCCGGTGCCCCGTAGCGCGCAGTGCGCCTGCGCGACCGCATGCTGATCCCGGACGCGCACAACGTCGAGCCGCATGCCCAGTCGTCACGCCTTTCTCCCGGAAAGATCACCAATCGGGGTCGCACTGGTCCCACTTGCCAACGGTCGCGGTCACGGCGGCTGAGGGCCAGGGAGTCTTGGCCCGGCGCTGGGAGACCTTGGCCCCGAGGCCGTGGGCCAGGCAGCCGCGAGCAGTGCCAGCGCCGCATGGACCAACGGCCCGGCCGGCTGGTGGCCTATGCCCCTGTCCGGCCGCCCTATGCCGCGTCAGGCTGGCGTTACATACCGGCCGGAGGTGAACGATCGTGGCCAGAAAGACCCAGCCGCCGGTGCAGACACCGTCCCTGACAGTGCGGCTGGCCCGGTTGCTCATCGGCCGGAACAGGCTGCGGCGGCCCTCCGACCGCCTCGAGGGCTTCATCGTAATTCTGCTGGCCGCGACGTTCCTCGCCGCCGTCGCGGCCGCACCCTACTTCGGCGAGCGGCTCTACCAGTCTCAGCACGCTGATGCGGCTCGCTTGCATCCGGCGACGGCGGTGCTGGCCCAGAGCGGCCCGTCTGAGAACTACATGATCTCCGAGGGGGAGGCTGCCGCCCGCTGGCGGGCGGGAGACGGCCGGTGGCAAAAGGGCATCCTCACCACGGCGACCGCGCCCGGCATCTCGGGCGCGTCGCCCGGAGCCCGCGTCCGGGTGTGGCTGAACGCCGCTGGCCAGCCACAGGATCCGCCGGTAGGCGCCGCCCAGTCCATGTTCGCCTCGGTGGTGCTGGGCATCGGCGCTGTGTTCGGCGCGGCGATCGTGCTGTTCATCTGCTACTGGGCGGGCCGCGTGGCACTGGACCGGCGGCGACTGACCAAGTGGGCGTACGAATGGTCGCTGACCGGCCCGCGGTGGACGACCAGGCTCTGACCATAGCTTCCGGGGTGACAACGTGACAGCAAAGACAACCGTCCCTTCGGCGGCGCGCCCGGCCGGCCATGCTGGTGCTCCGGCCCGGCCGTGGCTTGCGCTTGCGGTGCTGTGCGTCTCGCTGCTGATCGTGACGCTGGACAACACGGTGCTCAACGTGGTGCTGCCGACCCTGGTGCGGGATCTGCACGCGACAACGAGCCAGCTGCAGTGGATCGTTGATGCGTATGTGATGGTGTTCGCGGGGTTGCTGCTGGTAGCCGGCAGTGTGGCCGATCGCGTCGGCCGCAAGCGGACCTTCCTGGCCGGCCTGGCCGCGTTCGCGGCTGGGTCGGCCTGGGCGGCGTTCTCCGGGTCGGTCGGGGTGCTGATCGCGGCCCGGGCGAGCATGGGTATCGGCGCCGCGCTGATCATGCCGTCGACGCTGTCGATCATCACGGACATGTTCCGCGACGGCGCGGAGCGGCAGCGGGCCATCGGCCTGTGGGCCGGCACGAGCGGGGTGGGCATCGCGGCCGGCCCGATCATCGGCGGCCTGCTGCTGGCGCATTTCTGGTGGGGGTCGGTGTTCCTGATCAACGTGCCGATCGCCCTGGCCGGCATCGCCTGCGCGCTGCCGCTGGTGCCCGATTCGGCGAACCCGGCCGCCGCCGCTCCTGACCTGGCCGGCGCGCTGCTGTCGATCGCAGGGCTGGGCCTTGTGCTGTGGTCGCTGATCGAGGCGCCGGTGCATGGATGGTCGTCGCCTCTGGTGATCGGCGCCGGGCTGGGCGGTCTGGCGGTCCTCGCCGTCTTCGGCGCCTGGGAGCGGGCCTGCAAGCACCCGATGCTGAACCTGGGTTTCTTCCGGCAGCGGCAGTTTTCCGCGGCGATGTCGTCCGTCGGGCTGGTCACGTTCGGGTTGTTCGGCGCCCTGTTCGTGCTGACCCAGTACCTGCAATTCGAGCTGGGCTATACCGCCCTGCAGGCCGGGGTCCGGGTGCTGCCGGCCGCTGGGGCGATCGCGCTGGTTGCTCCGTTGTCCACGACCCTGGTTAGAGCGGCGGGGACCAAGCTGACCGCAGCGGCCGGCCTGGCTATCGTCGCCGGCGGGCTGTGGCAGATTTCGGGCGCCACCGTCACCACGACGTACCCGGGCACGCTGCCGGGCATGATCATGCTCGGCGTCGGCGCCGGGCTGGTGATCCCATCGGGTACCGCGTCGGTCATGGGATCGCTGCCACGCGAGCACACCGGCGTCGGCTCGGCCACCAACGGGGCGGTCCTGCAGATCGGCGGCGCCCTGGGCGTGGCCGTGATCGGCAGCCTGCTCTCCACGCGCTACCAGGACAACGTCACCGCCGTGCTGGCTGCCTACCACATCCCGCCGACGGTACTGAGCACGATCCTCGGCTCGCTCGGCGGCGCGCTCGCGGTGGCCGCACATGCCGGCCCCGTCCTCGGCGCGGCCCTGGTTCACCTGGCCCGGTCGGCCTTTGTCAGCGGCATGGACCTGGGCCTGACCGCCGCAGCGGCGGTGGCCCTGGCCGGGTGCCTGCTCGCGCTCGCGGCGCTGCCCTCACGCCCGGCTCCACCCGGTCCAGGCGACCATAAAATCGGCGATCCGTCTTAAAGCCGGCTCTGGCCCGCCCGGACAACGCTGATGGGTAGGTAGCTGCCGTGATACCGGGACTGGCGATGCTGCGCGGGTACCGGCGGTCGTGGCTGCGCGGCGATCTCGTCGCCGGGGTCACGGTCGCCGCCTACCTGATACCGCAGGTCATGGCGTACGCGACGGTCGCGGGCCTGAATCCGGTCACCGGCTTGTGGGCCGCCCTTCCGGCGCTGGTCGCCTATGCGATCTTCGGCTCGTCGCGGTCGCTGTCGATGGGACCGGAAGCGACGACCGCGCTGATGACGGCCATCGCCATCCGGCCCCTGGCGGCGGGACACCCGGCGCGGTACGCGGCGCTGGCCGTCTCGCTTGCGCTGCTGGTCGGCCTGATGGGCCTGGCCGCCTGGGCGCTGCGGCTGGGCTTCGTGGCGGATCTGCTGTCGCGGCCGGTGCTAGTCGGTTACATGGCCGGAGTGGCCTTCATCATGATCGCCGACCAGCTTCAGCGGGTGACCGGGGTCCCCGTCAACGGGCAGGCGTTCTTCGCGCAGCTCGGTGAGTTCGCCCGCGGCATCGGCGGCGTACGCCCGGCGACGGCCGCACTGGCAGCCGCGGTGCTGGCCTTCTTGCTGCTGCTGGGATCACGCTGGCCGCACGCGCCGGGCCCGCTGCTGGCCGTGCTGCTGGCCACCGCCGCCGTGGCCGCGCTCGGCCTCGGCCGCCATGGCGTGAGCACCGTCGGGCCGGTTCCTGAGGCGCTGCCGGCCCCTGCGCTGCCCGACGTTCACCCCGGGGTGCTGCGTGAACTGCTGCTGCCCGCGTTCATCGTGCTCATCGTGGGGTTTAGCGATGACGTGCTGACCGCGCGGTCGTTCCGCCGCCATGATGAGAACATCGTGGCCAACCGCGAGTTGCTGGCGCTCGGCGTCGCCAACGTCGGCTCCAGTGTGCTGCACGGGTTCCCGGTCAGCAGCAGCGCCACCAGGACAGCCATCGGCCGGGCCACCGGCAGCCGGACCCAGGTGTATTCGCTGGCCGCCGCTCTGTCCGCGCTGCTGGCACTGCTGGCGCTGCGGCCGCTGCTGTCGCGCTTCCCGGACGCCGCGCTCGGCGCCATCGTCATCTACGCGGCCACCCGGCTGATCGACCTGCCCACCTTCCGACGGCTGCTCGCCTTCCGCCGCGTCGAGCTCGCGATCGCCGTCGCGACCTGCGTCGGCGTCCTGGCCTTCAACATCCTCTACGGCGTCCTGGTCGCGATCGGGCTGTCCGTCGCCGACCTGCTGGTCCGGGTCGCCCGCCCACACGACGCCCTCCTGGGCCTGGTCCCCGGCCTGGCGGGAATGCACGACGTGGACGACTACCCGCAGGCGCGGACCATTCCGGGGCTGGTGGTGTACCGCTACGACGCGCCGCTGTTCTTCGCCAACGCCGAGGACTTCCGCCGCCGGGCCCTCGCAGCCGCCGACCAGCAGCGGGACTCCATCCGCTGGTTCGTGCTCAACGTCGAGGCCAACGTCGAGGTGGACTTCACCGCGCTGGAAGCACTCGACGCCGTCCGTGAGGAAATTACCCACAGGGGCGCGGTCTTCGCCCTGGCCCGCGTCAAGCAGGACCTGCTGGCCCGGCTGCGGTCCTTCGGCCTGGCCGACACCATCGGCGAGGACCACCTATTCCCGACCCTCCCCACCGCGGTCGAGGCCTACCGGCAATGGGCCGCGCAGCATGGACCGGAAGCAGGCAAGAACGACGCCGGGGCCGAATAGGGCTGTGGCCTGCTGGGGGACCAAAGACCCTATCGCCGGCCCAGCACGATCACGAGGCTTGAAGCGGAATTCAGCTGCCCAGCGTGGACAGCTCCCGGCACAAGGAGCGATGACATGCCCGGAATTGTTGTCGGGGTCGATGGCTCCGGCGATTCTCATCAGGCACTGGAGTGGGCGATCAAGCACGCAGCGCTCGAACACGTTCCGCTGACGGTCCTGACCGTGCGCGAAGTGACGGCGAGCCTGTGGACAGGAAGCCCGGTCATCATTGACGAGGACAAGCCCGCCGAGGAAAGGGCCCGGCAGGCGGCGCAGGAAGCGGTCGACAAGGCCGTCGGCCATCTCAATGTCCGGCCGGATCCGCTAACCGTGCGGGCGGTCAGCGGACGGCCCGCCCAGGCGCTCATCGAGGCGTCGCACAACGCGGACCTGGTGGTCGTGGGCTCGCGCGGCGGTGGCGGATTCGCCAGCCTGCTGACCGGCTCGGTGAGTTCGCAGGTCGTCAGCCACGCGGCATGCCCGGTGGTGGTTGTAAGGCACCAGGGTTCTGGGGACTAAAAGGCCCACGGGTCAACGGTGGCGAGTACGGCCCGCAGCGCCAACGACGTGATCTCCAGCGCATCCTGCACGGCCGGTCTTCGGCTGTTACGACAACGAATGGGCTACCCCTTGCCGGCTCACCGGTCTCACCGCGATTGTGGCGGCTGGCTCTAGCCTTGCCGGTATCGGGACACCGACGAGGACAGGAGCGCAGCGGTGGCGAGTGAGACGAGCGCCACCGGCCAGTAGGCCGGCCCGGTCGGCGGGGCCGGCCGGATCGGGGTGTTCTTGCTGGATGATCATGAGATCGTCCGGCGCGGGGTACGCGAGCTGCTGGAGTCCGAGCCGGACATCACCGTGGTCGGCGAGGCCGGCACCGCGGAGTCGGCGCTGGCCCGGATCCCGGCGCTGCGCCC
>Ga0335074_10000746_pt1 | contig 45089 bp, 36 predicted proteins | sample Lox_Sample_23_FD_206715 | JGI IMG/M metagenome (GOLD analysis project Ga0335074, IMG submission 206715) | Soil microbial communities from Loxahatchee National Wildlife Refuge, Florida, United States - Lox_Sample_2.3 | ecosystem: Environmental > Terrestrial > Soil > Wetlands | place: USA...
TCGGCCCCCAGGTCCGGTCCGATCCGCTCGATGACGCCATCCCGGATCAGGACGTCGGCCGGGGCGTCCAAGCCCCACGGACGACCGCCGCGCAACAACAGATCGGGCATGGATTCTCCCAGTCAGCAGGTCATCTTTGCCGTGGTCGAGCGTAGCGCTTCCACCCATAATTAAGCCGCAGCGCGCGGCGCGAGCACGCGCGGCGCCTCCCCACTGACGACGGCCGGGTCGCTAGGTCCTGGTATGGCAGCCGCAATTGCTAGCTGACCAGTCGTGTTCGCTCGTGGAACCAGCGGGATCGGGCTTGGTGGCGTCGTGGCCAGTTAAGCCAGTGCTTGGCGTGTTCCGGGCGGTGCGGGTGGTGGGGGCCCAGCGAGCAGTCCGCTACAAGCTCGCCGTGAACGACTGCACGATTTCCGTGCCCTGCTCATGCTCCTGAAACGGGTAGCGGATCGCTTTACGCCAGAAGGACGTGGCGGCAGGATTCGTCAGCTGCTGCCGGACGGTCCAGCGTCCCGGAAACCGGTCAAACAAGGACGCGGCAGCCTGCGCCCCGACTCCGCGGCCCCGGTACTTCCGCATCACAAAAAATTCGGCGATGTCGTGCGGCTCCCCGGTAAAGACCAGCGCAAAGCCGGCCAGCGCACCCTCTACCCGGAACAGGAACGCCTTGCGGTCCGAGCCAGTCCAGTACTCATCGAAGTACCGGTGCAGGTACTCCCCGTGCGGATTGACGTCACTACCATCGAACTCGGAGAAATCGTAATGATACAGCTGAAGCAGCCGCCAGACGACGGTCCGGTCATCGTCGAGCGCCTCGACCACCTCTACGTCCATCTGCTCATAATGCCCCGCACATCCGCGCCCGGGGCGATCCACGCTTCAACACCCCGCTCACGCACCACGAATCCGCGCATCCCAGCCCCATCGGCGACTGCCGTACTAGTGCGGCTGGAGCCGGGCTCGGTGGGTGACGCCTCACCCCACTGCCCTAAAGTTTCCGGTTTTTTGTGACCCGGTGTCTGGTTTTCTGAGGCTGGTCACGGTCTGGCTGCATGTCGGTCGCGGCGGCGTGACGGGTTCCGATGGTCCCTGAAATAGAACAAAGCTCCTGGTAGGAACGGGGTTGTCTACGCCCTTTTCGTTCACCTGGAGCTTTGTTGCCTGCCAAGTTTGCCATGGTCATCACGCATGCGTCCACTCCGTCCACTCCGCCCGCGCCGCGGGGAGAAGGTTCCCGGGCTGCGGAAATGGCCGCCCGGATCGCGTCCGGGCCCGGGTTCTGGGCGGACTGGCTGGCGGAACTGGACCGGCAGGGCCTGCTGGAAGAGCTGCTCGCCGAGGACGTGATCGCCCGGGCGCTGCGGGAAGCGCCCCCGGGCCATGAGTACGACCGGGTGCTGACGGCGAGGATGACCGTCATCTGCGTCCTGGTCGCCTGCCTGTTCCCCGGCGCCGGCTACGACATGGTGCTCGCGACGGCGTTCGGGCTGCCCGGCTTGCGCCTGCGGCCCGGCACGCAAGTGCCGGCCGGGCGGCGTTCTCGCAGGCCCGCAGGCTCCTCGGCGAGCAGGTGATGAAGAAGACCTTCGAGCTCGACGCCGCCGTCGCCGACGCGGACCTCGGCATCGGCCTGCTGTGGAAGGGCCTGGAGGTCACCGCCATCGACGGCACCACGATGGAGCTGGCCAGGAACGGCGTGCTCGAAGACGGGTTCGGGACGCCCGCGGAGGGTGCCCGCCCGCTGCTGCGGGTCACCGCCCACGTCCGCACCGCGACCTTCCGCTGGATCGGCGCTGCGATCGGCGGCTACCACGACGGCGAGAACGCCCTGGCAGATCAGCTGGAAGACAGCTTCGGCCCCGGCATCCTCAACCTCGCCGACCGCGGCTTCTTCTCCATGCACCGCTGGATCCGGTTCTCCGGCACCGGCGCTGAGCTGGCCTGGCGGGTCAAGAACAGCGCGAAATCCGTCCCGCTCAAGACCCTGCAGACCCTCCTCGATGGCTCTGAGCTGGTCATGCTCCATGAATCAGACGGCATGCGCGCCCGCCGGCGGAAGGAAGCAGGCGACCTGCGCGCCGCACGCCTCCCGGACACCATCGCCCGGCTGGTCACCTTCACTGTCACCGCCACGACCAGGAGCGGCAGGACCAAGACCACCCGGATGCGGGTGCTGACCACCCTCCTGGACCACCAAGCCCATCCGGCCTGGGAGATCGCCGTCCTGTATGCTGAGAGATGGCAAATCGAAATCGTGTTCCTCCATTTGAAGAAGACGGTCCGCGGTTCCCGCCGCCCGCTGCGCGGCCAGTCCCCCGAATTTGCCCGCCAGGAAGCCTGGGCACTGCTGCTCATCCACAACATCACCGCCACCGCATCCGCCCGCGCCGCCGGATCCGCCGGCATCGACCCCGGCCTCATCCCGTTCACCGCCGTGCTCGGCCTCATCCGCTCCCACCTCGCTGCCCAGACCCCCTGCCGGCACTGCGGGCACCGCCCCGCCAGCCCGCTAGCCAGCCTGAACACCGCGACCCTCGCCCTGCCCCGCCACCGTCAGGACCGCCAGCGAACATCCGGGAGAACCACAGCCGAACGACGAACCAGGCACACCGAAGAAGTCACCTACACCATCGACATCACAAAGTCGAATCTCCCGAAATGGGACACAACTCCGGAAACTTAAGGGCAGTGCGCCTCACCCTGTCCTGACGGCCGACAAACTCCAAAGCGAGCGGTTATACACTCCGCTGGTTTTGCCCGGACGCTCAAACATCGGGTGACAGCCCGCGATCCCGGGCTGCGCGTCGTCCACGAACACGCAGAGACGGTGCACGGGTCGGCCACCGTCTGCAAGCGGCCGGACCGCCCCTGAGCAGGCACGGCCCTCTGGCCAGCCCAGACGGCCAATCCTGCCGCGCCGCACAGAACTAGCTGGTCATACCGTCACCGTCTGCGACAGCAAGCGGTTCGCCGGACCGCTAGCTTTGCCCGGACGCTGTCCGCTATATATCCGTGATCAGTGGACCGGTCGAATACGTGACCCTGAAGCACGGTTACCCGAGGCATATGTTCCGACGTGTAGTCGATCCAACTTGTTTGGATCTCCTAGCAGCTAGAACGGTATAAGCGAACCAAAACCCGACCGCTGGGGCGGACGGGCACCGAGCGAGAAACCCGGCGCTCGTGCAGTCGCCCTGCTAGAGCGAGCGGTTCACGGGCCGCTCGCTCTAGCCCGCAGAACCGGCGGCGAGAGCACTAGGGGCGGCCTCCTTAGATGAGCCTCGAGCCATCCGGCCGCAGAACTCGCCTAGGAGCACGGGGGGCTCGCCCTCCGGCAAGGCGCGCTGCCATCTCCATCCGGTGCTCATATACTGGTCGCGTGAGCGCGATGCGTGAGGAACTGCATCACCTGGTGGACGAGCTTCCCGAGGAGGAGGTTCGGCCGGTTCTTGAGCTGATCCGGGGCCGGGCTGATGCTTCTCACGGCGCACGGGATCTGCCGTTCTTCGCGTCCTTCGAGTCTGATCCGGATCTGTCGGAGAGGTCAGAGGAGATCCTGCGGGCCGAACTCGGCCGCTGACCTGACATGCTGCTGTGCGATACGGGTGTCCTGCTCGCTGCAGGCAACGTGAAGGACAATCATCACGCCGCGTGCCTCTCTCTGATGCGCGCCGCCGAAGGGCCGCTCCTCGTTCCGTCGCCGGTCTTGGGCGAGATCGGCTACCTACTCCAGTCACGCGTCGGGCCGCACGCGGAGGTCACCTTTCTGAAGTCATTCGGCGGCAACGGCTTCCACGTTGCTGAAGTCGAGGAAGGCGACATCTCGCGCATCGCGGAACTCGTCGAGCAGTACGTGAGCCTTCCCCTCGGCATAGTCGATGCGGCCGTGATCGCGATCGCTGAGCGCTTGAACCTCGCGGAGGTCGCGACAGTAGACCGCAAGCACTTCAGCATCGTCCGCCCAAGGCATGTCTCCGCGTTCAGGCTCCTCCCCCACGCACTCTGAAAGCACCCACGCACTGCGTCGGATTTGAGCTACTGCCCGCGCGCCCTGCCGCCGAATCGTCTGATTGTTGTACGACAAATTGCTCATTAGACGGGACGCGGAGTGACCGCCGAATGTCCTGCCATCCCCGTACCATGACGCTATGCCTGGGTTTGCAGCTCCATGAGCACGCCGAACGCGGACGCCTGGGAGCTAACAGGCTTCCCTGGTCGCCTTGACGTCGCTGCGTACCTGACCGCAGATCAGCTGGCAGCGCAGTACCGCGTGCTCGTCGACGTGCTGCTGGACGCGCAGGAGCACTCACTGACCGGAGTCGGCAGGGATGAACTTCTCGCCGCTGTCCGTGACCGCATCGCTGACGCCGCCGACGCAATGACCGCGGAACGCCTGACCCGCCCAGAAGCCTTCGATCTTGACGCGCGGATGCGCGCGCTCCAGGACTGGAAAGTCGTCATCCGCTGGCAGGACAAGGCGAAGACCGAGGCCGACTTCATCCGGACCCGGGACCGCTACCAGCTGACCAGCGAGGCCGCGGACCTGCACCGCTGGCTGCGCCGGAAGATCGACGAGGACGCCGTCTCAACGAGCGCGGCGGCGTTCGCGCCGGCCATTATCGCCGAACGGCTCGACGACACGATCGAGGCTATCGGGCAGCGGGATCTCCGCCAGGCGGCCCAGGCCTGGGCTCAGGTGCGCACCACGTTGAAGGACATGGCCGAGGCGGCGTCAATCTGGCAGTCCCGCATGGCGTCGGCGCTGGCCGGAACCCCCGACGCGCACAAGATGAGCCGACTGCGTGAGACCCTCATCGCCTACGTCACTGTCTGGGGCGCTGGCGTCGACACCTATAGCCCGCGCATCAGGGACGCCCTCAGCCGACTGAGGCAGATCGTCACTGACGACGACTGGCGGGCCATGGCCCTCTCCGGAATCGATGCGACTGCAGCCGAGGAAACCCTCCGAGCCATCGCGCAGGGCAATCGGGACGCGGCGGACACCCTATCCGTCTGGTTCGGCGAACGGACCGGCCAGGCGCTGCGCCTGCGGCGGCAGGTACGAGACGCCGTCACTCCCCTGCTGCGCGGGTCGCGGGCACTGCTCGCCACCGGCGGCCGCGTCACGCGCCGGGCGGAACTGCTGCGCCTGGCCGCGGCGGTCGAGTCGGCGGACAGTGACGCCGACGCGTGGAAGACGTGGTGCGCGGCCACCGGTCTATGGTCCGCCCGGCATGTATCCGGTGTCCCGGACGAACCAGAGATGCCGGCCCGGACCTCCTTCTGGGCGGCTCCGGCGACACCGGTGGACGTGAAACTCCGTAAACGCGGCGCCCAGTCGGTAAAAGGGAGGCCCGCTCAGGTCCCGAACCGTCGCGACGCTCGCCGTGCGGCGCGCGAGGCCGCCCAGCGGCAGCGAGAACGGGCCGAAATCGCCGAGCGAGCCCTGGCGGCGCGTTCCGGTAAGTATCTCGCCGACTGGGCGGTGGTCACCAGCGACGAGGAGGCGGCCATCGTCTGGGATCTGCTGACGGCCGTGCTCCGCGCTGCACCCGGCGACGATGGGACCCGGACGGCTCTCACCGAGGATGACCGGTGGCTTGCCATCGCGTATCCCTCCCCGCCGGAACACCCATCCGCCACCCTGAGCCTGCCTGAGGGACACCTTGCCTGCGAAAACTGGCGAATCGAGGTGACCCGGGCATGAGTTCCGAGGCGACCGGCCTCACCACGCGCGCGGAAGCCCAGGACACGTTCATCGCCCTGCTGACCACGCCATTCGTCTCCGCCCGCGTCGCGCCCGCGCGCTTCGCCGCGGTGCTCCAGCACCGTGCCCAGCTAACACAGTGGACGGGGAGGCTCGCATACCGGCTGGTGATAGCCGGGAGCGTTGCGCGCCTGCACCGGGATCCCGCGGGACCGCAGCGAACCGCCGCTCCCGCGACGGGGGCGCCGCCGTCCCGCCGGGCGCTCACGCTCATGGCCCTGACCGCCGCTGCGTGCGAAGACGCGGATATGACGACGACGGTCCAAGCCCTGTCCGACGAGGTGCGAGCGATCTGCGCCGCGCCTGGTGCCCGCGTCATGCCCTATAACCCGGATCGCCGGATCGAGCGCCAGGCGTTCCTCCGCGGGGTCAACCAGCTGGCCGGGCTGGGCATTCTGCTGCGCCGCACTACAGACGAGGCGCTTCTCCGCCAGTGGGAAGAGGACGGGACGGGAGTCGGCGCCGGATTCGAAGTCGACCGGGACGCCCTGCTCCAGTTCACCGACCCGCACACGGTGGCGCTGGCACTCAGGCAACCCGAAGTCGACCAGGGCGACGATGACGGCAACGACGGCCTGAAAAGCACTGCGGGTACGCGAACTGCCACCCGCAGCCAGCGGATGCTCCGCACGCTGGTCGAGGACACCGCGCTGCTCTACGCCGATCTGCACCCGGAGGACGCCGAGTACGCCCGGGGCCAGCGCTCATGGCTCGCCGGGCATGCCTGCGACATGACCGGAGGCACGGTCGAGATCCGCGAGGAGGGCATGCTGCTGCGCCTGCCGCCGGACCGCCCGGCCAGCGCCGCGGCAACCGTGCCGTTTCCGGCTGCGACGGCCACTCCGTGGTTCGCGCTGAAAATGCTGGAGGCCGTCGTCACCGGCCGCTCCCCCGACGATGACGGGCGCATCCCGCTCAGGCCAGACGAAGTGGAGACAGCCGCCGAACGCGTCTACGCCGGCAACTTCGGCGCCCTGACGAACGACCTCAGGAAGTCCCCGCTCGTTATGCTCGCGGCCGTCGAGCCAGTGCTGGCCGAGGCCGGCCTGGTCCGGGTGAGCGACGCAGGCTGGACCGTGCTTCCCGTCGCGGGCCGCTACCGCGATCCGAAGGCCGTCTGGGAACCCACGCTGGAGGACATGACGCATGATGACGCTTGAGGAGCTCACGTCGTGGCGCGTCGCGGCCATCGAGGGGAAGCTGCCCGCGCCCGTGCGCTCCGGCCGCTGGCAGCCCCTCCGCGCTGGCGTGGTGAACCTGTGGGAATACGACACCGCCGAGGTCTGGTACGCCGACGGCCGGATGCAGCTGCAGGGAGCGAACGAGTCCGGCAAGTCAACGCTCATGACGCTGACCACCCTTCTCCTCCTCGCGGGCGAGATCACCAGCCACAACATCGACACGCTGGGCCAGAACGACAAGCGCTTCCGCTATTACGTCGAGCCCACCGACCACGCCCTGGACCGGCGGGACACCAGCGCGCAGAAGAACCGCGGCTGGGCCTGGCTTGAATTCGGCCGGGGCGCCCAAGCCGATCGGGAAGCAGACTTCTTTACCCTGCTACTCTTCGCCGAGACTCGCCGTGCCGACACGAACATGACGGTGAGCTGGTGCACCCTCAGCAGCCAGACCCGCGTCCGCTCCGGCCTCTCGCTGACCACGGCCGGCTTCGTCGCCGATCCCGCGCGGTTCAAGGAGGTCCCGGGGTTCACGGCCCATCCCACCGGGACCGCCTACCGCGAGACGATCGCCCGTGTCCTGTACGACACGGATGAGGCGTGGCTGAACCAGCTGAACCGGATCCTCCGCGTCGTCCGCACCCCGCAGATCGGGCACAAGATCGACCTGAAGTTCCTGACGCAGGCGTTCCGCACCGCGCTGCCCCCGATCGCGCAGGACGAGGTCAACCAGCTCGCGGACGGCTGGGAACAGCTGCAGCGCCTGCGGGACGAACGCGACGAGGCCGACCAGGCCCTCGCCGCCGTCACGGACTTCAGCCGGCGATCCTGGCGGCCCTGGGCAGATGCCGTCATCCGGGCCGCCGCCGACCCGGTGGCTTCGGCTGCCAGCACCCTCACCCGGATTACCCGCGAGGAGAGCGCGGCACGGGAAGCGGTCAGTACGCTCAGCGAGCAGAAGCAAACCCTGGACAAGCAGCACGAGGAGGAAGAAGAGGCGCAGCGACTCGCCACCGCCGAACGCGAGACCCTGCAGGCACAGGACGCGTACAAGGACGCCGTCAGCGCCGTCGCCAACGCGCGGCAGCTCGCCGAGCAGGCCAGCCAGGCCGAGGCAACGGCGAATCGCTCGCAGCAGCGCGCCCGCAAGGCAGCGGCCGATATTCTCCCCGCACAGCAATGGCTGCATGAAGCAGGAGAAAATCTAGATTCCGCCGAACGCTCCGTGGCGACTGCGGCGGAGGCGGTATCTGCCCACGCCGCCAAAGCGGGCCTAGCCGACATTACCGCTCAGCACCTGGCGGAACGCGATACGGCGCGCCTGCGGCAGGCCTCCCGGCTGCGGACAGCCGCCGCGCGACGGGCCGACGAGCTGATCGAAACCCACTCGAAGGCGCTTGGCCAAGCGGAGGCCGCGGCAACCGAGGCAGCTAAGGTACGGAATCGGCTTGGCCAGGCCGAGCAGACGGCCGCCGAGAAGAGCGCCGAGGTCGAAGCCGCGACGACGATCACCGCCGATAAGCTGTCCGCTTGGATCCAGGGCGTCGATGAGCGGATTCGCCCCTCCGCCGAGACAGCCGAGAGCTGGGCGTCGCTCGTCGCGGGACTGCCCGAGCAGGTGTCCCCGTCCCCGGTCCTGGCCATGGCGATCAGCCGAGAGCACCTGATCCCCGTACGGCGGCCGCGTGAGAAACGGCGGGCGGAACTGGACAAGGCACTGAGCGATAACGCCGAGGACCGCAAGAAGCTCCAATTGCAACTTGACCAGATCGAGGCCGAACGCGACCCGGTGCCCGGCGACCCGGAATTCTGGCAGCGTCGCCAGCGGCCGGAGGGAGTGACCGCCGAGGGGGCTCCCTTCTGGCGGCTGGTCGAGACGCTGGATGACGCTCCCGTTGCCATGCTCGAGGCCGCGCTGGACGCGGCTGGCCTGCTGCAGGCCTGGGTCACCCCGGATGGCGTGTACCTGCCCAGCCGGGATGGCGATGAGACGGTCTGGGCGCCGGGAGCCGCAGAGGCGCTTGCGGCTGCTTCGCTTCGCGACGTACTCCGTCCCGCCGATGACGCTGGGGAGCTGGCCGCTGCCGTGGACCGTCTGCTCACCCGTGTCGAGTACGGCACGGACGTCTCCGCTCACCGGGTAACAGTGGCCCCGGACGGTCGGTGGCGGCAGGGGGTACTCACCGGCACGGCGAGTCCCCGCGCGGAAAGCCCGAAGCTCCTGGGTGCCGCCGCGCGCGCCGCGGACCGCATCCGCCGCGCCGAGCAGATCAGGAAGCGGATCTGTGACCTGGCCGACGACCGCGAGCTGATATCGCTTGAACTCGATGACGTCGTCGGCCTGCTGGCTGCTCTCGACACCGCGAGTGACCACCTGCCGTCCGACTCCGACGTCGTCACCGCGGTGCTGGCCGAGCGTGACGCCGCTAAAAGGGTGACGGATCTTCAAACGGAGGCCGAAGACGCCGACAAGATCGCCGACGCCGCCCAGAGGGCAGCCGATGCATCCGCGGCGACCGTGGCCTGGCACTGCGACGAGCATGATCTGCCCCGTACCCGCCCCGAGGTGGCTGGCGTGCTCACGGCGCTGTCCGACTACGGCTCAGCGATCACCGCCCTCGAGGGCAAGATGAGCCTGGTCGGACCGCTGAGCGCTGTGGCGAAGCAAGCCGAAGAAGCCCTGAACGGGCTGGTGGAAGCGGCCGGGACAGCGGCCGCGGACGCCGAGGAGGACCGGAGCACCGCCCGCACGCTCCGGTCCCAGGCAGACGCCGCGGGCCGGGCCTTGTCCAAGGACGCCCAGGAGATCCTGCGCGAAGTCAGCCGCCTCAGTAAGCGGATCAAGGACGCCGGGGACACCCTCAAGCAACTGGATAAGAACCTCCTAGAGCTGGCCACGACGCTTGCACGCGCGCAGACGGTCCTGGAGGAAACCGAGGGCAAGCGCGAGAGCGCTGAAGCGGACCGTGAAGCCGCGGCGAACCGGTGGTGGGCCTGCGTCGATTCCGGCCTCGCCCGGCTCCGGGGCGTGCCTGAGTCCCCGGCGCGGAACGTCACCGCCGCGCTGGAAAACTCCCGGGCCGCGCGAGCGATGATCAGCCCCCGGAACTGGCCCGACTCCGATCAGCAGCACCAGTTCGCGCAGGTGGTGCAGAACCGCTGGGCCGCCATGGTCAGCGACAGCAGCGACCTCCGCTCGAAGCTGGAGTTGCTCGGCGGTCGCAGCGTGCAAGTAACCTCACCGGGTGACGGCCGCGAGGACTTCCCCGGAAGCCTGCAGCTCATCGTCGACTCGACAGGCACTGCGTTCGCGCCGCCGAAGGCCGCCGAGCGGCTGTCGGCGCTCCTGGAGCAGCTCCAGGCGGACTACGACGACGAGCTGACCAAGACGATCGACGAACTCCTCGGCAGCACGTTCATCGAGCATCTGCGCGACCGTCTCGCCGAGGCGGAGCTGCTCCGGGATGATATCAACAAGAAACTCGCGCAGAACCCGACCGCGATTTCAGGAATCACCCTGCGCTTGCGGCGGATCCCGGTCACCGAGGAACGAGCGGCGAATGACGTGCTGGACACGCTGGAACAGCACTTCGACATGCTGCCGAAGCCCTCCCAGGATCGCATCCGGGCCTTTCTCTCCGAGCGGATCACGAGCGCGCAGGAGGCCGCCCGGGCTTCGGGCGACCCGAGCTGGCGGTCGAGGCTGGCGGAGATCCTCGACTACCGGCGCTGGTTCGAGTTGCACCTGGAGTACCGGACGCCGCGGTCGGAGTCGGGCGACCGGCCGGGCGGCGGCTGGCGCAGCCTGGAGCGCGGTGACCATGGCCTGCTGTCCGGCGGCGCGAAGGTCGTCACCTTGATGCAGCCGTTCATCGCGGCGCTGCACGCCATGTATGACCAGGCGGGCTCCGGTCCCCGCATGCTCTGGCTGGACGAGGCATTCGGTGGCGTAGACGGGACGAACAAGGCAAGCATGTTCCGTCTGCTGACGTCCTGCGACCTGGACTGGCTGATCGCCGGCCCCGGCATCATCGCGAACTCCGCCGCGGTCCCGATGGCCGCCATCTACGAGGTACGCCGGGCACCGCAGCCGCTGCCCGGCGTGTCGCTGGAACTAGCCGTCTGGGCCGCCAATGAACTCACGCACGTGATGGCACCCGACCCCGCCGACCTGAAAGACATGGCTGCCCCTGACACCGCAGACGAAGACAACGGCGCCCTGTTTTAAGGTTGCGAACGATGGACGACCGTCTGCTGACCTGGGCACGGCTGCCAGGTCCCCGCAAGGTACTGGCCGCCGCCCGGCGACGCCTGGAGGCCGGACACGGCCTGGGCGGAAGTCCCCTGCGAGTCGATCTCACTCCGGGCGAGCGCTCGGAGGTCGGTCGGCTGCTCGGCATGTCCTGGGAACGGTCGGGACGTGCGGTCGGGGCGAAAGCGGTCGCCATGGCGGTCGAGAACTACGGCGCAACTGTGACCGACCTGCTGGCCGTCACTGGTGATCCGGTCCGGGACCTCCAGGCGGCGAAGGAAAGCGCGCGGCAGAACGCGGCTGCCGAACGCGAACGCGCCGCGACGGCACTGCACGACGTGGGAGTACCCGCGACCACCGCCTCGGCCTGGCTTGACCGGCGCGGTCTCCCGGCGGCAGGCGACGGCCAGTTGCTCAACCTCGCCGAGCGATGCGCCAGGGTCTGGTCAGCGCTTCCCCAGCTCGAAACCGGACGGATACTGCTGACCGTGCTCGCGGCGGCAGCACTAGACGATCCGCATGCACTGGACCGGGGAAGCTCAACCGCCACGGCAGTACTGCGGCTACTGGGTCACGACCTGCCAGACTCGGCAGAAGCCTGGCGGATGGCCTGGGAGGAGCACGGGATCGACTGTGACCCGGTGTCGTCTCGGGTTCTCGTCCTCAACCTGCCACTCGACGGCGACGCGCCATGCGCGCGGCTCGTGCAGGCAGCAGGCCCCGAACCGCTGTGGCTGACGCTCCGCTCCCTCACCGGATCGTTCCGGATGGCTGCGCCCGCTTCGGACGTATACGTCTGCGAGAACCCCTCCGTGCTCATCGCCGCGGCCGATCAGCTGGGCAAGTCTTCTCGTCCGCTTGTCTGCACCAACGGGCGTCCTTCGGCCGCCGCGCTCCGCCTGCTCACTGGCCTCGCCGAAGGCGGGACGTCAATCCACGTCCGTGCCGATGACGACTCCGCCGGCCAGGCGATAGTCACGACCGTGCGCAGGGCGATCCCCAGCGCGAGACTCTGGCGCTTCGCGGCCAGGCCTCCTGGCCGACCACGCTATGAGGAACAGGACCTGCCCCTCCTCCTGCGGGACCTGCACCGCGGCAGCGCCTGACAGCATTCGCGAAGGCGTGAAGTAGGACAGCGCTTAGACCCGGTCCGCGAGCGCGGCGTTGACCTTAGCCATGTTGAAAGGCGCCGGGTTAACGGGTTCGTCCTCGTTCCAGTACTCGACGGGGTTATCTCCGCTGAAGGACAGGCAGCGGGGGACGGCTTCGCCCAGGGCAAAGCGCGACGAGCCCGCGCGGGTAACCTCGTGAACCCAGCCGGCACCGAAATCGCTGTAGCGGAGGCCGGCAGCGGTGAAGGCGTGCAGGTGATCGCCGTCCCAGTCGAACAGGACCTGGATCGCCCGGTGGAGATCACCGAGGGTCGCCGCAAGCGGCATGCGGACGGTGCGCCACAGCGAGGGACTTGACCGCCAGAGCGACACCTTCAGGTCCACCGCCTGAGCCGCGGTCAGCGCAGCGCCCGACTCCGCGAGCGCGGCCACCGCGCCGGCAACAGCGTCTGCTTCCGGGTGATCGGTCGCGCGGACCATGGCGAGCAGCGCGCCAACGTCCAGCGGGCCGCCGCCCGCCGCTTCCCACAGCGACACAGCGCCTCGTCGGCGCCATGGCCCTCCGGCCACGCCTCGCCCCGGGCCTGAAGGGCGGCGGCGGCCTCTGCCCCGAGCCAGCCGCGGTCATCTGGGGACGGCTCCAGGCCCAGCCCCCAGTCGTACAGTTCGGCGCGGACAAGGCGGGCGCTGTTCGGCCACGCCGCCGCGTTTCCAGCGACGGCGTGCCAGCCAGGCAGGCCGTCCTCTCCCGTCATCGCGGCCATCGTGGCGGCGGCATCCCGCAGCCACGCCGGGAGCGGGTCGGCGGCCTCCAGCAGTTCCCGGACGGCATCGGCTGGCTTGCGGACCCCGAGCCAGCCCTGCGCGATGTACCAGCGGTCGGCCGCTGCCGCCATGGCCACGGTGGTGATCGCCTCGGCGCCCCCCGCGCCTGGGCCGACCGCATTGCTCGGCGCCGGCGCGTGGGAAGTCGACACGCGGTCGAAGCTCAATGGCCCTGCGACCGGCGCTGACGAGGAACTCCAGTACCTCGCGGTCCGGCGCCCGCTCATCGAGTGGGCGCTGCGGCAGGCCGTGGTCGCCGAGCCGGGAGTCACGATCCGCGCGGGCGCGCGCGCCAGCGGCCTGCTCGTCGATGCCGGACGCATAGCCGGTGTCCGCGTCGACGGCGCGCCTGTTGACGCAGATCTCGTCGTCGACGCGCTGGGCCGTCGTACGCCGACGCGCGACTGGCTGGCCGCACACGGCATCGACACCGGACCGCCGGAATCGAGCGACTGCGGCGTGGTCTACTACAGCCGTTACTACAGGTGCCGCCCCGGCTTCTCACCCCCCGACGGCCCTTGGTACCTCAGTCCCCGCGGCGACCTCGGCTATCTCGCGTACGCGACGTTCCCAGGCGACAACGGCACGTTCGCCGCGCCGCTCGCCGTCCCGACCGGCGTGCCCGAGTGGAAGGTCCTTCACGACGCCGTTGCGTTCGAGGCGGCGATCGCACTGGTTCCCGCGCTGGCGTCGTGGGCGACCCCCCACGGTGTCGATCCGATCACGCCGGTGATGGCGATGGCCGGGCTGCGTAATAGCCTGCGCGCCGGGTGCCCTGCCGCCGGCCTCGTCGCGGCCGGGGATGCCTACGGTCACACCGACCCGGTGCTGGCGCACGGGCTGGCGTTCGGACTGGTGCACGCGGCGGAGCTCGCCCGCGTCGTGAGCGAGAACAACGACATGGTCGATGCAGTGGATGAATACGTCGCGGCGACCGCGCCCGCGCTGCGAGAGCGCTACGACTACGCGACCGCGCTTGACGAACAGCGGCTGCGCATGTGGCTCGGCGGCGATGTCGACTTCGCGCATCACGACGGCGACTATGCGCTCTTCACGATCGTCGCGGGCGGCGTCGCGGCCACGACCGAAGCTGCTCTGGCGCGTGTCTTCCTGCGGAGGATCGGGCTGCTAGACAGCACACGGGTGCTGGACGATGACCTTGCGCTCCGGAGGCGGATTGAGGCCGCATTCGAGGAGGTGGCAAAGGCCCCCCGCCGCGCCCCGGTCCGACCCGTGCCGAGATGATCGCAGCCGTGGGCGGGTAACGTCGCCCGCCGGGCAGCCGGACCTGGAGCCACGCCGAATGCGGATGAGGTAGGTCAGGCGTCAGGGCACTCATGGGCCGATCAGCGATGTAGCTGAGCGGAGCCGGCATGGCAGGAAATGGCCGGCGGATCTAAAGCTCCTGCCCTGTCTTCGGCTGAGCGGTGACGAGTCCCAGGAACTGCTCTCCCAGCTCAACGATCCGTTGCGCGGCGGCGATGCCGTCGGTGACGTCGTTCGCTGTGGCAGTCGGCTTATCGGGATCTGGGTACTGGGTGTCGTTGCGCTTCTGGCGCATCCAGTCAAATTCGCGCAGTGTGCGCCTGTGCCGCGGGAGCTGCGCCTGCATCAGTTCGCTGAGTACACGGTGCCCGCCGTCGCCACCCCGGGCGCGCAGTCCCTGGACGGCGAGCATCGCTGACAACGACTTCCGCGCAGCGTCGTACGCAGTAAAGAATGCCGCGGCTGCGTCCTCAGTGGTGGCCAGGATGCGGGCGGAGGACAGATGCATGCGGGCCTGGGCAAGGATGGTGCGGGCATAAGCCGGGTTTGCCTCAACGCGCTCGATCTGCCCGCGGTCCAGGAGGAGCCCTGTGGCGGGAGCGTCAGGCAACCAGCCGAGGTCGTCCGCACGCGGGTTGCGCTCAGTCACCGGCTGTCTCCGGGCCGACAAGGGTGATGAGGGGACGGGATGCGACCGTCATCAGGAAGGGCTGATCTTTCGCGGCCCACGCCTCGGGCGTGGTGGTGTGGATGTTGACCTGAGTGTGCAGCCGCTGCTGAGCCGCGTCGGCGACATCAAGCAGGTCGGTCCGGGACGGGTTACCGACGACAAGGACGTCGACGTCGTGTGGCGGCGGGCCGGGCTGCCCGGCGCGCCGGCCTGCCCAGGAGCCGTAGATGTAAGCCTCGCGGATGCCGGGCAGTTCGGCGAGCAGGTTACGCAGCAGCGGGGCCGGCCCGTAGGTTTCCACTACGATCTGTGACATGAGTGGCCACAGCGGGTGCTCCGTGTTGGCGTGTACCAGCCGATTGTTGCCTTCGCGCCGATCACGCAGCACGTCAGCATCGACGAGGCGGCTGACCTCACGGTGAGCGACGGCTGGCAGCACGCCCGCGCGACGGGCGATCTCTGAGATCGTAAGCTCGGTCGTTGGATCGAGCAGTGTCTCTGCCAGCACGGCGCCCTGCGCATCAGACCGCAGGAAAGGCGTCAGCATGGACGGACCGGCTTTCACAAAACATGATAGTATCTTCATCTTATGTGATAGGCAAGGTTAGCCCGGCTCCTCCTAGCCGGGGCTGATGCCCCTGACCAGCGCATACGCCGTTCGAGTCGTGTTTCCGGGCCGCCGCCGTCCGCTATGCGTCCGTGGGCGCCGGGTTTCGGGGGCTGCGCGGTCCACGGACGGGCACGGACCAGCCCACGGACGGGGGGCGGAAAAGGCCACGGAAGGGGCCGGCGGGAGCGGTCATGCTGACCGCCCCGCCCGGATCTGTAGCTCTGACCTGGCATTTCAGGGTCCTCTGGCTGCCGTCATCTCTGTCTTCACCGGGTTCGCACTCGGGCCAGGTGTCCTGGGCGCCGCACACGGCGATGAGGTCGCCAATGCCGACATCTCGGGAACCCCGGCCGAACTTGAAGCAACACCTGGCCGCTCCCAAGCGGACCGTTACCGGCCGGCGCCGCCCCGGGCGGCCGTCCACGGGCGTTTCGGTCAAGACGCTGATCGTCCGGCTGGCGCCAGAGAACCCGGCCTCGGCCTGGGGCCATAGCCGGAGCCAAGGTGAACTGGCGCGGCCCGGGCAGGCGATCGCGGCAGCCGCGGTGCGGGAGATCCTCCACGCCGCTGGTATCGATCCCGCGCCCCGGCGGACCGGGCCGACCGGGCGGGAGTTCCCGGCCGCCCAGGCGCCCGCGATCATCGCCCGCAGCTTCCTGGCGGCGAAGACGATGCCGCTGCAGCAGCTGGACGTGCCGGCATTCATCGAGCCCGGCACCCGGAAGCCGCACCGGGCCGCGGTGACCGCGCACCCGACCGCGGCACCGGCGATGCACCAGGCCCGCCACCCGCCATGGACTCGGGGGACCGCCCCGGCCCGCGACAGTCCCTGATCCACCATCGCGACCCGGCCTTCACCGCCGCATCCGGCGAGGTGCTCAGGACAGCAGGACAACACATCACCACCACCTCGCCGAAGACGCCCCCGAGGAACGCCATCTGCGAGCGCATCACCGGGACCCTCCGCCGCGAGCTGCCGGACCAGACCTAGATCCCCGGCGAGTGCCACCCGGCCTCGGCACTCCATGAATACCCGATTCATCACCACGGCCACAACGCCGCACCAGCCTCGGCGGCAGCGTGCTAGCGGCCCCCGGACATCGAGACGCCTCCCGTCCCGGACTGTTGACGGCCTGCGGACCGCCCGCCGAAGCGCCGCCGTCACAGGATCGATCAACGAATATCACCACGCCGCGTAACCCCAGCTCAGACCCCGCAACTCAATACTCGAGCGTGACAAGCAGGTGTACTCAGGTGCCCTGCACGTATCGATGTTGATCGTGATGCCAACTGGGCCGAAATTCCCGCGCTATCGCCTTGACACGATGCGGTAGATAGCGGTTATCTAGACGTAGATAACGGTTATTTAGAAGGGCGGCGCGATCGTGCAGGAAGTGATCCTCGCGATGCTGGCGAAGGAGCCTTCGCATGGGTACGAGCTGCGCTCCCGGCTGCGTGGCGCACTGGGGCCGGTCGGCGAGGCGATGAACGCCGGGCAGATCTACGTGACGCTCGGGCGGCTGGAGAAGGCCGGCCTGGTCGCATGTGAGCTGGAGGCGGGGCAGGGGCCGGACCGCAAGGTGTACATGGTCACGGCAGCGGGCCAGCAGCGGGTAGCCGCGTGGCTGGCCGAGGTGGGCTGGCCGGGTCCCGCCCCGACGGAGTTCCATCTCAAACTTGCCGCCGCGGCGGCCGGGCGGCTGGCCGACCCGGTCGCACTGGTCGACGCGCAGCGGCGCGAGTTGCTGCGACTGCTTCGCGATACGCAGCGGGCCGCACTGGACGAGCCGCCCGGTACCGACGCCGGGCTGCTGCTTGAAGGAGTCGCGCTCCGGCTGCAGGCTGACCTGCACTGGCTGGAAGCGTGCGAACGGCACTGGCTGAAACGAGCCGGAGGAAAGACATGAACGAGCCAATAAGGGTCAAAGGACTGACCAAGAGCTTCGGCAAGGGCGCCGCGCTGGTGCGCGCCGTCGATGATATCGACCTGTCGGTAGCGCAGGGCGAGACAGTAGCGATCATGGGCCCGAGCGGTTGCGGCAAGTCGACGCTGCTGCACATGACCGGCGGGCTGGAACGGCCAACCAGCGGTTCGATCATGCTGGCCGGACAGGAGCTCACCGAGCTCGGGGAGCGCGGGCTGGCCCGGCTGCGGCGCACCGCGGTGGGGTTCGTGTTCCAGGCCTTTCACCTGGTCGACGAGCTCACCGCACGGGAGAACGTGGAGCTGCCCGCGCTGCTGGCCGGGCAGTCGCCGCGGGCGGCACGGCAGCGGGCACTTGAGCTGCTGGCCCGGGTCGGGCTCACGGACCGGGCCTCATTCCTGCCCGCCGCGCTGTCCGGCGGGCAGCGGCAGCGGGTCGCGGTGGCGCGGGCGCTGAGCAACAATCCGCTCGTGGTGCTCGCCGACGAGCCGACGGGCAACCTGGACAGCGCCGCGACACTTGATGTGCTGCGGCTGTTCGACAGCCTGCACGCCGCCGGGCAGACACTGATCATCGTGACGCACGACCCGCGGATCGCGGCGACGGCGGACCGGATGTTCACGATGCGGGACGGCCTGTTCATAGACGAGACCAGGCTGACTGGCGGCACCTCGGGGAATCTCGGCGCGCTCGCCGGCCTCCCGGAGCTGAAGGGGTGAGCTTCCCATGGGACGCATGCTGATCATTGCGCGGCTCGCCGCGAAGGATATCCGTTACCGGCCGGCCCAGGCCATCCTGCTGCTGGTCGCGATCACCGCGGCCGCCGCGGTGCTCAGCCTCGGCCTGGTCATGCGCGGGGTCACCACCCAGCCCTACCAGCAGACCCGGGCCGCGACACGCGGGCCGGACGTGGTAGCAGACCTTTTCTTCGGGCCGAGCAATCCAGGCTCGCCATGTCTGGGCGCAAACTGCTCCTCGTCCACTTCCACGTCCGGGGACGCCGCGACGCTCGCTGGCAAGGCCAGTGCGCTGGAGCACCTGCAGGGGGTCACCGGCTCGACCGGGCCTTACCAGATTGCGGAGGCCGTCATCACTACCGCCAACGGGCACCGGGCCGGCGTCGTGGCGGAAGGACGCGATGAGGCCCCGGCCGCGATTGACCAGCCGCTAGTTGTCAGCGGCACCTGGATCCGCCCCGGCGGTGTGGTGCTCGAGCGGACGTTCGCCGAGGCGCTCGGCGTCAGCGTAGGTTCAAAGGTGACGATCGCCGGATACCCGTACACAGTCGCCGGGATCGCGGTCACCGCAGCCGAGCCGCCATACCCGAACCTGTGCTACGCCACCGGCGGAATCAGCGCCTGCGGCGCCCTTGACATCACCTCGCGCGACTTCGGAATGGCGTGGGTCACGAGGGCGGACGCGGCGACGGCGGCAAAGGCTTCCGGCATGCCGCTGATGTACCTGATGAACCTGAGGCTGAGCGACCCCAGCAACGCCGAGGCACTGGTCAGCGCCTACAACAACTCGAAGCAGGGGCCAACCGCCTCAACGTCCCTCGTCGCGTGGCAGGACATCGCGACCGCCGACGGCCTGCTGATCGCGGACCAGCAGACCGTGCTGTCGGTGGGTGCGTGGCTCGCTGCGCTGCTGGCGATCGCGAGCGTCGCGGTGCTAGCCGGCGGCCGGATGGCCGAGCATAACCGGCGGACCGGCCTGCTCAAGACGGTCGGTGGTACGCCGGGCACGGTCGCGGCCGTGCTGCTGGCCGAGAACGTGGTGCTGGCGGTGGTCTCCGCGGTGGCCGGGCTGGCAATCGCCAGGCTGGCGGCTCCGTTGATCACCAACCCGGGAGCCGCGCTGCTCGGCACCGCGGGAGCGCCGTCGGTGACCGCTGCCATCGCCGCGGAGGTGCTGGTGGTAGCCCTCATCGTCGCCCTGGCGGCGACGACAGTGCCCGCGATCCGCGCGGCGCGCCGCAGCACGGTCAGCGCGCTGGCCGACGCTGCCCGTACCCCGCGCCGTCACGCCTTGATGGTGGCACTGTCGGCCCGGCTGCCGGTGCCGCTGCTGCTCGGCGTACGGATGGCCACGCGGCGTCTGCGCCGGGCCTTCCTCAGCATGGCCAGCATCGCGGTCACCGTCGCCGGGCTAGTCGCGGTGCTGGCCTTCCACACCCTGGCCGATCATGTCATCGATAATGCTATGACCGGCAGCATCGGGCTGACCGACCCGGTCGTCCAACGCGACTCACAGATGCTGCTGGTGCTCACGATCGTGCTGCTCGCGCTGTCCACGCTGAACGCGATCAGCGCCACCTGGGCAACGGTGCTCGACACCAGGCACTCATCGGCATTGTTCCGCGCGCTGGGTGCGACCCCGCGGCAGGTCAGTGCGGGTCAGATCATGGCGCAGGTCATGCCGGCGATACCGGGAGCGATCGTGGGGGTGCCGCTGGGAATCCTGCTGTTCTGGGCCGCCAACGGCAACGGTGGCCTGAACTGGCCGTCCCCCGGATGGCTGGTCGCTGCGGTGCTCGGAACGCTCGCAGCGGTCGCGGCGATGACCCTCCTGCCCGCCTGGCTCGGCACCCAGCAGAGCCCGGCCAGCGTCCTGCAAGCGGAGATGGCGTGATGCCTGAGAGGGAGAGGTTCTCCTTATATGGCGGCCGGGCGGTTCGCGCTATCGCGCACCGCCCGGCCTTTAAGTGACCCGCCATCTACCGTTTTGCGGCTCGCCGGTCAAACCGGGGCCGAGTCCGGTGAGCTTGAGCCGGATGCGGCTGGCTTCGGCCTCTGCGCTGCCGAGCTGTCGTTCCAGGACTGCCCGCTGGTCGGGTCTCGCTCGCTGCCGGGGCGGGGCGGGGGCGAAGATCGCGCGCAGCAGCGGGGTCAGCATGGCGGATCTGGCCCGTATTTCGGGCTCTGGGGCCAGATCGCTGTTACCGGTGCCGCGGGGAAGTGCACATGGGATGTCAACGCCACTGTCGGCTGGGCGTATGCAGGCGGCACGGTGAAATCGCTGGTGAGCACCGATTCCAGCGCGATCAGCATCATCAGGTGCCCGAGCGGGTGGTCGGATTTCATGTTCAGCCGCGCGCAAGTCATCAAGAACGCCCTGCGCGTGGGCATCGCGAAGACCAGCGAGTGCACCCGCGCATGGTGTACCGTGACCGTCTCTGCCGCGATATGGCACTGCGACGACTTCATCTTGTGTGCGGGCTATTACTCCGGCGAGGGCTCATTCACGATATCCCTCACCGGAGGCCACTTCTTCGCCCCACCCGCTCCCCCCGGCTGCAGCCTGGCACGCAGCGACGAAGTGCTTCTGTGTAGTCTCCAGACAAAGAAAAAGTACGTGCCACCGGAAATCTGATGATCTTCTCTGACGAGCTTCTCGCGGTGCTGCGCCAGGCCATCGCCTTGGCGGCGGCGCAGGAACAGGACGTGGCCGACGTGCCGCACCTGGTCGCCGCGCTGACCCAGCCGCTACCCGATGAACCTGTCATCCAGGGCGGGATGACCGTGTTCTCCCCCACCGCGGACCGGGCCGTGAAGCGAGCCAAGCAGCACGCGCGGGCGGAAGGCAGCACGGTGACCGGGCGCCGCCACCTCGCTACCGCCCTGCGCGAACTCGGCGACACCGCGATCACCAGTGCCGTCGCCGTCGCGGAAGGCACGTTCGAAGATCAGGTGACAGCTCACGATCCCGGGCTGCGCGTCGTCCACGAACACTCAGAGAGTGTGCACGGGTCGGCCACCGTCTACAAGCGGCCAGACCGCCCCTGAGCAGGCACGGCCCCAAACCCGCAGGCAGAAGCGGGGTTAAGGGGCGCGCCATAGCTGAAGGCTGATATGGCTGGATGCGGCGCGGAAGTCGTTGCCCGTAGTGAGGAGCGTGTGACTACCAGCGATCGCCAGGTGGGCGATGAGGGCATCGATCGTACCGACCTGAACACCAGCAGAACGCAACGTGTTGCGCACGCCCGCCGCAGCGACGTGATCTTCGCGAGAGGGCGTAAGGTACTCCAGCGCAGCGAACATCTCGATGATCTGTTTCCGGGCTCGTTCCGGGACGACGCCCTGGAGCAATTCCTGCAGGATCACCCCGGTGGTCGCGACGATCTCGCCACCGGCTAGCGCATCCCGCAGTGCCCGGACCTCAGGCACATCCGGAGGAGCGTCCCGGCGCAACGCGAGCGACCAGACGCTGGTGTCGACGAGCAGGCTCACCCCCGCGAGCGCTCGGCCTTGTAGTCGTACTCCGGGTCGATCTCGACCGTGCCGAAGAGGCCAAGGATGCGGACCTGCTCGCGGCGGGCGATGAACTCCTGCAGCGCTCGGGTGACCGCGGCCTTCTTGGTGCGCTCGCCACTGACCTCAAGGGCGCGCTCCAGCAGATCGGGGTCGATTGCCAGATTAGTAGCCATGTGCGCCTCCTTACACATGATTCTACACAAGACTGCGCGGTGGGCCGGCTATCAAAGCCTTACGGCCCGAGCGGGTTCACGTCCACGGAAGTGGTGTATGGGGTAACCGGTACTGATGTGACGGAGTTGCCGGAGTACGGCGTGTCGCCGTGATGCGAGGCGGCCACCTCGCGATCCTTCGAAGTGATTTCGGAGCAACGAAGGAGAGCGAAGTGGCCGTAGGTGACATTGTGCCGTTCCGGGTGCGCAGTTCGAGGAGACTTTGGCGTCGGCGAGCCCGGATGTGCTGCGGGCCGATGGTCCGGGCGTTCGCCCAGCGGATGATGGACGCCGAGGTGGAGGTGCGGTGCGGCGCCGGGTACGGGGAGGTCAGCCCGGACCGGGTGAACTCCCGCAACGGGTACCGGACGTCAGCGTAACGCCGGGTTACGTGCGGAGCACAGCGGGTTGCGACGCATCACCATCCTGGCCTACCTGAGCGGGCCATGGCCAGTCGAACTGGCCTATGCCAGAACCGGACGCCAGCCACGCAACGTGAACGTGGTCGCCGTGCCCAAATGATCAACTACCCGATACGGCACCGCATGAGCACTGTTCACTAACCGCAAAGCCCCCGCTTGCGCTGCTCTATGCCCGGTTCCCTATAGGTCCGTGTAGGAGTCCACCTGGACAGTTGACTGGTTGCCTGAACACCTGTGTGAGCAATCCGCAAGCAGTCATGAACTGCGAGGGCGGCTGTCTACGCTGGGGATGTGTGGCCGCTGAGTACTTGGCCCGCGGTCGCGTGCCTGGTGTTAGCCGGTGAGCCGTTTGCAGCTGGCTCAGGTGGGGGATGTTCGTCGCGGCGGTCGATCTCGAAGGCGAGGCTCAGCTCGGCTATTCCGCGGGGGTCGGACAGGGAGCGTCCGGTGAGCTGTTCGACCCGGCGCATCCGGTGCCGGACCGTGTTGGGATGGCAGAACAGGATGCTGGCCGCCTTGCTGGCGGAGCCGCCGTTGTCGAGCCAGGCGCCGAGGGTAGCGAGCAGGACCGGCCGCTGGCCGGCCGGGACCTGGTCAAGTGCGCCCAGGATGCTGCTTGAGACGTGCCGCATCACCTCCGGGTTGCTGCCCGCCGCGACGGCGAACAGGTCGCGGTCGAAGACCGTGACGCGCTGAGCGGCGAACGCGCTGCGCAGCGCGATCCTGGCCAGCCTGAGATTTCGGGGAGTGTCGCGGAGATCGTGGTAGCACGGGCTGACCCCGGCCAGGCCCGTGCTGAGCGAGTGCAGGGAATCCGCCAGGCGGGTTAGCTGAGGTCGCGGGCCGGGCAGGCAGGCGATCCCGACCTCGGCGTCGGGCAGGAGCCGCCACGCCGAGATCACCCCGATGCGCTTGAGCGCCGCCTCGGCCTGGGGGAGGGCGTGCCGCCCCGGGCCTGGCACCTGCGCCGCGATAACGACGTAGCTGCCCCGCAGCGGGATCCGCAGGATGTCCGCCGCCTCCCAGAGATTGGCCTCATCCAGCCGACCCTCCAGGAGCGCCTGGACCACGGCTGAGCGTTCCTCCTCCTGGCCGAGAACCTGGAAGGTGACCTCTTCCCGGTAGCCGTCGGCCATCTCCTGGGTAAAGGTGTCCAGGGCGAGCCACATCTCGGAGGCGGCACGAAGCGTGACGCCGGCGGAAACCTCGCTGCGGGCGGCGGTGCCGGCGAGGCAGTCCCACAGGTACCGGGCTGCGACCCGGTAGGCCGCCATCACCGCGGTCAGCGGCACGCCGGCCCTCGCGCGCCGTCTCCCGTTCTCGCGCGATTCCGGCGACGCGACCGCCGGGGCGCGCCCGATCGGGCCGAAGACGAACCCGACGTTGTCCCGGCAGGTCCGGCGCAGCTCCTCGTCGCTGATCACCGAGGCCGTGCCGTAGACCGGGATGGCCGCCCTGATCAGCGCGGCCATCCCGTCAGCGAGCTCGTCGGCCCGCTCCCTGAGCTCCGCGCCGAGCAAGGCGAGTCCAGCGCCGACATCGTCCGCCGGTGATTGTTCCATCAGCCAATACTAGCTCCCGCAGCGCCGGGAACCGCCAGTTCCGTATGGTGCTCGCCAACTCGATGTTGTCCCCCAGGACAATCTGCGCCTAGTTGCCCGTGCCTTCCGGGACATCGACTTCCCGCTGGCAGCACGCAAGGATTGGCAGCAGTCCGACATTCCGTCCGCCGGTTACGCGGCTGGCGGATTCCCAGCTCCCGTCCCGAATGGCGGTACACCAATGAGCCTCAGCGCTCGAGAGACGCAAGACATCAGCCGGGCGAACGCCACCGGCCTGCCACCGGTCGTCTTCGTCCACGGCCTGTGGATGCTCCCCTCAAGCTGGCAGCCCTGGCGCACGCTCTTCGAGGAGAACGGCTACGCCACCATCGCCCCCGGCTGGCCCGACGACCCGGCGACCGTCGACGAGGCCCGAGCCCACCCGCAGGTCTTCGCGGGCAAGAGCGTCGGCCAGGTCACCCGCCACATGGCCGAGGCCATCGCCGCGCTGCAGAACAAGCCGGCGATCATCGGGCACTCCTTCGGCGGCCTGATCACCCAGCAGCTCGCCGGCCAGGGACTGGCCACCGCGTCCGTCCCGATCGACGCCGGCCCGTTCCGCGGGGTACTGCCACTGCCGCTGTCCGCGCTCCGGTCGGCCAGCCCGGTCATCGGCAACCCGGCCAACTACCGGCGGTCAGTCATGCTCACCTACGAGCAATTCCGCTACTCCTTCGCCAACGCCGTCAGCGAGAACGAGGCCAAGCGGCTGTATGACGCCTACCCCGTCCCGGGCTCGGGCATCCCGCTCTTCCAGGCCGCGACCGCCAACATCAACCCATTCACCGAGCTCAAGGTGGACACCAAGAACCCGCACCGCGGCCCCATGCTGTTCATCACCGGCGAGAAAGACCACATCGCCCCGCACGCCATCGCCGCCGCCTCCTACCGGAGGCAGAAACGCAACCCCGCTGCCACCCAGCTCCAGGAGATCCCGGGCCGCGGCCACTCCCTGGTCTTCGACAGCGGCTGGCAAGACGTCGCCGAAGCAGCCCTCACGTTCATCAAGAGCACCCGCTAAAGCCGCCCCGCGAACAGGCACTCCGCATCCCGCCAGCCGTGCTCAGCCCGAAATGAACAGGTCAGCAACTACGCAGCATAACCATCACTCGCCAACCTGGCCGGACGGTCTGCCCGCTCTGCGGACCGTTCCCGGTTCCCGTGCCGGGAACCCGGCCGGAGGCCGTCCCCTTCCAGCGCCTCGGCATGCACTCCGACCTCGACCGCGTCCAGGCCCGGGTGAACGCACTCACATCCGGCCGCCCGGACAGACCCCCAAGCGGAAAGGCAGTAGGCCAGCCTGCCGGTTTCAGCGATCCGCACCGGGCGCCGGGGCGGTGCTCGCACCGCGGCTGAACCGGGCCAGGAAGCTGGTGATCGGTTCGGTCACCGACCGGTGCCCGGGTATGACGTGACCGCCGGCATGCTCGATGATCAGCGGGTCCGCGAACCGGTCGGCCAGCAGCAGCGAGTCGCGGCTGGGCACGATCATGTCGGCGCGGCCGGTCACGTGCACCGAAGGGATGGCGATCTTGCGGCGGAACAATCCGGCGTGCTTGGGCATGGTGCTGGTGAATCCGCCGACCATGATGGCGAACTCGAACTGCACGAGCGAGGGCTGGCTCTCGCGCAGGCCGGCCAGCAGGCCGGCCAGGGCCGCGCCCTGGCTGAAGCCGAAGATCCCGTCGACCGGCGGCCCGCTGCGCAGCAGTTCGACCGCCCTGTCGCGGGTGCGTTCCCACCCGGTGAACCCCTCGTGCCACCACCCGAAGTCGCCCCTTGCCAGCGAGGGCGCGTCGACGTAGGCCAGCTCGGCGAGCGGGCCGATCGCGGCTGCGAGCGGTGCCATCTGGCGGCGCAGGATCGCGGCGCTGCCGTGGTAGCCGTGCAGGCACAGCATGCGCACTTTCTTACCTCCGGGCACGCGGGTTCACCAGGTGGGGTTGTCAGGCGGCTGGGGCCGGTGTCGGGCAGATCAGTGTCGCGCGGGCGAGGGTCTGGCCGGCGATGCTGAATCCGAGGTATGCCGCGCTGGCGTCCTGGCCGAGCCCCGTCTTGGGGACGCTGAGCGCGGTCACAGTGATGTAGTACTGGTGCACGCCTGAGCCGGCTGGCGGCGCGCCACCCACGTACCGGGCCGCGCCCGCGTCGGCGGTGAGCTGGAACGCAGCGTCGGGCAAGTGCGGGCCGCCGGGAGTCCCCGCGCCGGCCGCCAGGGAGGTGGTTGCGGCCGGGATGTCGGCCGCAACCACGTGCCAGAATCCGCTGCCGGTTGGCGCCTGGGGGTCGTACATCGAGACGACGAAGCTCTCGGTGCCGGCCGGGAAGCCTGCCCAGGACAGCTGCGGTGAGATGTCCTGGCCGCCGGGACGCCGAGCAGCCCGGAGAGCTGCTCTAGCGGCAGCGGGTGCCCGCCGGTGACCGAGGTGCTGGTGAGCTCGAACGAGGGCACCTGCGGCAGGTAGGCATACGGGTCCGGGCCGGGCCGGCGAGCGGTGTGCGAATTGGTCATGGCTGTGAGCGTGTCGCCATTCGTGCCATATGTCCAATAGATAGAAAGCCTCATAACGATAAGCTGCCTGCATGTCAGTGTCGCTCAGGCAGCTTGAGTACTTCGTGACCGTGGTCGATGAGGGCTCGTTCACCACGGCGGCGGCCCGGCTGCACGTCAGCCAGCCCGGGCTGTCCCACCAGATCCAGGCACTCGAACGGCAGCTGGGCGGGCCGCTGCTGGAGCGGCTGCCCCGCGGGGTGCGGCTGACCCCGGCGGGCCGCATCGCGCTGCCGCACGCGCGGGCCAGTCTCGCGCACGCCGAACGTGCCGCCGCCGCCGCGCAGCGCGCCTCCGGCATCGACGCCGGCGAACTGCATGTCGGCACGCTGTTCTCGATCAGCGTCGGCGTGCTGCCGCCCGCGCTGGCGACCTGGCGCCGCCGGTATCCCGATGTGCAGGTCCGGCTGGTGGAGTTCCGGCACACCAACGACCTGATCGCGGCGATGGAGGCCGGGCAGGCCGACGTCGCCGTCGGCCCTACCCCGCCCGGCTGGGACGGGCCGGTGCGCGAGATCGGCGTGGAGGAGTTCGTCGTGGCGGCCGCACCCGGCACGCAGCTGCCGGGAACGGGGGAAACGGTGAGCCTGGCCGTACTGGCGGACCGCGACTGGGTGCACTTCACGCCGCCGAGCGGCCTGGCCGACGTGCTGGACGCGGCCTGCGCCGCCGCCGGCTTCACGCCGCGTGCCGCCGTGCGCACCGAGCAGGCCCCGTCCGCGCTGAACCTCGCCCACGCCGGCCTGGGCGTGACCCTGCTGCCCGGCAACGTCGTCCCGGCGGCTTTCGGCGGCGTGCTGCGGCGTCCCGACCCGCCGGTGGGGCGTCCGCTGGCGGCCTACACCCGGGTGCGGCCGGACCCGGTCACCGCCGTGTTCCTCGACGCGATCTGTCACCATACCCTGGCCACTCCCGCCTACCTCCACGGCCTCATGCAACACTGACATGCATACAGGTTATCGATCGGAGATCTTTCATCTATTAGACATATGCCACTGGCTAGACCAGGCTTGTGGCATGGCATCAACCCGCAGCCCCGCCGACCCCTCGCCGAGCTGCCGGGCCATCGAGAACCTGATCGCCGCCTACGCCGAGCTCGTGGACGGCGGCGATTTCACCGGCCTCGGCACCCTCCTGGCCGACGCCACCTTCACCGGCAGCGGCACACCGGTGAACGGCCCGGACGCCATCGAGAAGATGTTCAGCAACACGCTGATCACCTATGACGACGGGACTCCGCGGACCAAGCACGTCACGACCAACATCGCCATCGAGCTTGACGAAGAGGCCGGAACAGCGGTCTCGCGCGCGTACTTCACCGTCCTGCAGGCCCTGCCTGGCCTGCCGCTGCAGCCCCGAAGTCCTCAGCCTCCTGCGCCACGCGACCGGCATACCGGCAACCGCAACCCCGGCACGCCGGAGAACGCCTGAGCTCAGTCGCGGACGGCTGTGAACGCACCGGCCCCGAAAGCCGGCGACCGCGAACAGATCGTGCCTGCCGGCGTCGGCCGGCTACCGGCGGAGTGGTGATGATGAAAGCAACCAGCATGAGCCCCCGGTCAGGGCAACGGACTGCCAGCAGCGACACGGCGGTGTTCCTGCATGGCCACCAGCTTGAGGGCAACCTGGTCCGGGCGGTCATGGCCGAGGCGGCCGGCACGTTCGTGCTGGTCCTGGCCATTACCAGCGCCGCCGTCGCGGCGGCCTTGTCCCGGCCGGTGGCCGGGGCCCCCTACGGGTCCCTGTCCGTGCCAGTAGCCGGCGGCCTGGCGCTGGCAATCGGAGTCGCCAGCGTCGGCCATATCTCCGGTGCCCACCTCAACCCGGCGGTGACGCTCGGGCTGGCCGTCAGCAGGCGCTTCCCGTGGGCCTGCGCTCCTGGATACGTCATCGCACAGTTCGCCGGGGCGACAGCCGCGGCCGCGATCACCTGCGGCCTGTACGGGAGTCAGGCCAGGTCGATCGCCCGGCTGGGCGCCACGGTCCCGGCTGCCGGGGTTTCCGCGGGGCGGGTGCTCGCGGCCGAAGCCGTTGTCACCTTCGTGCTGGTCCTGGTAGTCGTGGCGGTGGCCACCGACAGCCGGGTCCCGCGCGGCACCGCTGCCATGGCAATAGGCGCGGCCCTCGCGGTAGCCATCGTGATCAGCGGACCGGTCAGCGGCGCGGGCGTCAACCCCGCCCGGGTGATCGGGCCGATGATCCTGGCCGGCCAGTTCCCCGACTGGTGGGCATATCTCGCGGCGCCGCTAGCCGGCGGTGCAATAGCCGTCGCCCTCTACGACCGGTTCCTGCGTGCTGGCAGCAGGCCCGCCTAGGAACACGCCCGCATATGACGACGTCTCCTGGGCCGCTCCACGTCTTCATCACCAGGCGCGGCTGTTCCGGCTGCTGAGTTTCGCCGCGCATTCGCCAGTAGATAGCGGCCACCGGACAGAAAGTTCCGTTCTGTGCGTCTCCGATGGACCGAGCCGAGAAGGCTGTTCCAATACAGATCGCAGGGTATGTCGGCGGAAGCTGAATACTGGATCTAGTTTTCAGATGCCGTTGACAGGGTACGCGCGCGCAGGCTCCGCCAGTGATGCTAGCTGAGCGTCACGGGCGCCGCGGATCGCAGGCGTGGCGACGTGGTCGCCGGCTCTGCCCTTACCAGCTGCCGTGCTGGTGGGTTATGGCCCGTGCGCTACGACATGCGCGGAAAGCCGTTGACAGCTTCTGATCTGCTCTGGCGGCTAGCCGCCGGGAGCTGCCTTATGGGGGTTCAACTCGGTCTCATGGGGGTTCAACTCGGCGGCGAGATCATCTGGGCCGGTTTGCGAGGCTGCGGCTGCGGTGCGGGGACAGGAATTGGTTCCTGCCGGGCCCTGTACTCCCCGCTGGGACCCCACGTCACGCCAGGACTACGCCGTGATCGCGGCCCGTCCGTGGCCGTCCATGGAACGCCGACGGTGCATACCGACCGTCCGGGCTGTGCTCACTGACCGTCCTAGCGGCCCGGGCATCGGTCCGCTATGCGTCCGTGGACAGCGCGATATGACGACCCGCAGCGCGACAAGGTGATACAACACGTGACAAGAAGGAAACGGCCCGCCAGTACGAGAATTCGCAGCTAGCGGGCCGTCTTCGCAGGTGGTGGCAGGTGTTGGGTTCGAACCAACGTAGGCTGAGCCGACGGTTTTACAGCCCGTCCCTCCTGATCGAGGAATCTTGCGCTGACCAGCGCATACGTGCTTCGATGTGCGATTTCGGGCTGCCGCCGTCCGCTATGCGTCCGTGGGCACCGGGTTCGGGGGCCGTGCGGCGCACGGACGGAGGCGGAACGGGCCACGGACGGGCGCGGAAGAGACCACGGACGGGGCGGGTGGGAGCGGTTACGCCGACCGTCCGTCCGGCTTTTGTGCCTCTGACCTGGCATTTCGGGATTCTCGCTCATTATGATTGTCTCCCTTCTTGCCGGTCTCGGACTGGGTGGCCCACAAGCCGAGATCCGCACGCTCCACTTGATCCGGCGTAGCAGCCCCGGTTCCCCCGTGAATCGGCTCGTCTTCTATGAGGTGCGTCGGTAGTACCGGGTAGTCAGAGTGAACTGGGCGTGTGACGTCGGAGCCGGTGATCACCTGCTGGAGCTCGCCGCCGCCCTCGAAGACAGTGAAGATCTTGGAATTGGGACCAGTTTCCGCAGGTCAGTGGCCCAATCATGCGTGTAATGTCAGCCTGGGTTCAGCACCGCCGCGCTGGCTGGGCCGACCGGCAGAATTGGGCCGTGATCCAGCTGGCTCAGCTCGTCGATGATTTCGCGTCGCGATTGGCCCGCGCTGATTCCCGCGGCCCGCAGGTGGGCAGCTACCAGCCAGGCATCGGACCCCATACCGAGGATCAGGCAGTCCGGCTGGTCATCCGCGAGCTTGTCGCCATGGATCCGGGCGACGCGGCGCACCAGGTTGCCGTGCCGTATCGCGGCGCGTCCCGGCAGCGATGCGACTGGTGCCTGGGCTCTCCCCCGTTCCGGGAGTGGGCGATGGAGGTGAAGATGCTGCGGCTGTTCGGAGACAACGGAAAGCTCAACGACAACCAGCACATGCATATGCTGCCGCCCTATCCGGCGCACCGCAGCGCCGTCGCGGGCTGCGCCAACCTCGCTGCCTTCGGGCTCGCCGCGAGCACTACTTGTGCTCCCGTAGCTTGCGGCACGCGCCGTGGGTAAGCGCTGGCGACCGACTTGTATGTCAACGGTGCCGAGCGGGTCATCGTCGAGACCTGGCGGCACTAGGCGTGTGCGCAGGTCGTCTGCCCGGCCAGCCCAGCCGGAGTCAGTACCTTCGTTAGCGTCGAGCGCGGCGTGCGCATGCATGGCATCGAGTTCATGCCAGGCGAGGTGGTGGCGGGCAGCAAGGCTGAGCGCGACGTCGGCGGCCTCCCTGCCCTCACTGAGGAGACCGCCAGCACCGGAACGTCCGGTGCAGTTGCGGGCGCGGGCGACTAGCGCCGCTGACTGGACAGCGACTAGACCGCCCGGCTCTGCGGCAGCGATCGATTCCGCCACAGACTGGCTGGCTGTCTCAAAGTCGCCGAGGGTTCTCGCGTAGTCGGCCAGGTCGATCAAGGTCATCGCGAGTTCATTGAGATATTCACCGGTACGGAAGCATCCGGCCGCCGCCGTCAGATGCCTTCCCGCGGCCTCGGTGTTTCCGGCAGCAAGCGCGAAACGGCCGAGCAGGCGATCGCATCGTGCGATGTCCTCGTTCCATCCGTACCGGCTGGCGGTCCGGTGGTTGCGCTCGGTCAGCGCGAGGGCCGAACCAGGCCGTCCAGTACGTGCCAGCCATTCAGCCCACCAGATCCCTTGTGTTGAGTACATGTGCATACCGCCCGGGTTGTCCTCAACCTCGATCTGATCCGCAGTGTTGAACTGGCCCTCCGCTTCCGCGGTGTCGCCACTGAGGGCCGCGAGCCACCCCAGGAACCCGTGCGAGTTGAAGATGGACTCCCGTTCTGCCTGACTTTCCGCGAGGTCGAGCGCATCGACGGCCGCCTGCCGTGCCGCCTCGATCTCTCCGAGGTACCCCAGGCACTCCGTCAGGTTGTGCAGGCTGCTGATCGGACGCCGCATGACGCTGTACTCGCGCTCGGCGCTGACCTGCATGAGCAGGAATTCGCGTGCGGTCGTCATGTCACCGGCGTTCATTGACCATAGTCCGGCGTTGCCGACGTAGGTGCGCATCCTGGAGGAGCCAAGACGAGCGGAGCAGGCCTCACGGAGGGCGGGTGTGCCGACGAACGCCAGCGCGGCGCGCTGTCCGAGCCTCGCGGCTGGCAGGTGCTTCCAGAGATCATTCCCGCCGCGTGCCTCGTACAGGTTGTCCGCCGCGTCCCACTGACCGTCGCCCACGAGGCGCTCAAGCTCGTCGACGGTGCCGACAGCGTCTGCACGGCTGATCACTTTGCCTCCCGCATATCACGCTCGCACCATAAGCGTTTCCCGTTCGCCGCAGACGTGCTGAGGAATCGAAGGCGCGGCAGTATGGTTGCTGCTGACAGTTTGCCCTAATCACCCGCCGGGGGTTCGTTGAAAGCGGCAGATCTGCGCCGGTTCGCGCGTGTGCGCATTCGAGAGCTGGAGCTGCTAGAGGAGCCGGACCGGCGTCAGTTTCTCCGTGATCGCGTGGATGGCTATTTCAATGCGATCCCAGCGCTACAGGAAGTCTCGCTCGACGAATTCATTTCCTGGCTGTTCCCCGACCGGCCCGTTGCGCAGTCCTCGGCGCGGCAGATGTTCATGACAATCGAGGCCGCGTCGCTTTCGGTGCCACCGGAGATCGTGTCCCTCATGCATCCCGCTGGAATCGTCAAGCGCTATGCCTTTGAGTCCAGGCCTGCGGAGCGCTATACGAATATGTGCTTCGTCTCCGCTCCCGGCGAGCCAGCGCTGCCCCGAGGCACGGATCTCGCCGCGGGAGGTGAGTACTACCTGCGCGTCGACATCGGTGAATGGTCCGCCGATAGCATCTTGATCAATCCGAGCCACCTCCCCGTCATGTGGCTGCCGCCATCCGAGACCGCCTACAAGCTGACGGTCAGCCTCACCAGCGCTCACATCGTGACTGACGCGCGAGAACGATCCCTGTACCTGCCCACCGCCGGTGGTCCCGCCTTCACGTGTGATTGCGAGCCGAACACGACAACGCATACATGCAGGGCTGAAGAACGTTCGCCCTTCCTGTACATGTGGGTAGTCTGCCCCGGGCGGCCGGGCGCCGCCCGGATGCGGCTGAGCATCGCGTTCCGCGGCAACCTCATCCAGATCCATGAGATCACCGCGCAGGTCGCGGACAGGGAACAAGCCGGGGTCGGTGCGCGCGCACAGACGGTGTTCAGCCTCTCCGCGAACCTCACGCACCTCGATGTCCTGCCCGGACGTGACGTGGCGATCACCACGGCGGATGGCGAGAACCGCACGCACGCTCTGGTCCTAGGCGGACTGGATGGCGAGGTAGTTCCGTTCACGCTGACCTCTGGCCAGGTGACAAGCGCCGTCGTGGCGGCCCGGGCAGCGCTGCGTGGCGTGCACATGGACCGGGGCAAGCCTCCGGTCAACCTGCTCGATGACGATAACGGCAAGACTCCCGAGCAACTCGTGGCGGATCTGCAGCGGGTCGTCCCGCTTGGCCGGCTTCTGTGGAACCTGCTGCTTCAGGACCGGCGGGATGTCCGCGAGCGTCTGCGGGAACGCCTGCGCGCGCCAGCGACGATACAGATAGCTCGAACCGGGTCCACGTCGTTTGTCTTTCCCTGGGCGCTCGTCTACGACATCCCTCTGGAGGACGGCAATCCGGCCGACTACCGCCCATGCCGGGTTGTACGCGCGCTTGATCGCTCCTCGCCCGCTCCCGCGACGTGTCCACACGAATCCGAGCATCGCCTCAACACGCTCTGCCCCTACGGCTTCTGGGGATTCCGGCACACGATCGAGCAGCCCGGTTCTGTCGCGGCGCCACGGACACTGCCTGTAGCCATCGTCTTGCCTGATGAACCGGAAATGACCGTTTGCCTCAGCAAGCGCCTCAATCAGGACCTCACCAGGCGGCATCTTCGCAGGCTGCGTTCTGGCCTCTCTGGCGTGCGGCTCACCATCTGTGACGAGCGAAAGCAAGTTGTCGACGCGCTCGCTCATGTCACGCTGCCGCTTGCCTACTTTTACTGCCACGGAAGCAGGGAACCGATAGAGGGATCGTCCGAGCCAATGCCGTACCTGGAGGTTGGCGTCGGCGAGAAGATAACGCCGGGCGACATCACCGCCTGGTCTGACGGGCTGTGGCCGGACTCGCACTGGAAGCAGGTCTCGCCGCTTGTGTTCATTAACGGCTGCCACACCGTCGAGATCACCCCGGACTCGCTGGCGCATTTCGTCGATGCCTTTTCCGGCGTCTGCGCCTCGGGAGTGATCGGCACGGAGACCGATGTCCACCAGGCGCTTGCCGGTGAGGTCGCGGAGTTGTTCTGGCAGCGTTTCCGCGGCGGGCTGACGGTCGGTGCCGCCCTGTCCCAGGTCCGGCTCTTGCTGTTGAGCAAATGCAACCTGCTCGGCCTGGCGTACACCGCCTACTGCTCCGCGTCACTGCGGCTGACGGCACACCCGGTGCGAAACGAGAGGGACCTCGCATGATTGTGGGCTACATAGGCGCCGCATGCTTCGGCCTGGTTATCGGCTGGATCACATACCGGACCCTGCGCCGCAGGTCTGGCGCCGCCGCCATCTCGGATATCGCCTCCGTGCTGGGTGCTGTCGGCGGCGGCGCGGTCACCGCCCTGTTCAGCTCTGCCGCGCTGTTCGGGTCGTACGCCATCGGCTTGGCCGTCGGGTTCTTCGGTTATTTTGCGATCGGGCTGCGCCTGGACGGCACAGACCGGGCGAACGCATGGATGGGCGACTGAATTACCAGCCCTGCCCGAGCATGAGAAAGGGCGCCCAGAAACGCGGGTCGTGGTACCCGGGACCGTCCCGCAGTTCGAGGACGCCCGCGCGCAGTGCCGCGACGTTGGTCTGTCCTGCCAGCATGCCGCTGTACAGGCGGCGCACGACGAGCCTGGCGGCAGCGGCGTCCACCGGCCACAGGGTCAGCACGGCAGATCTCGCGCCCGCGTAAAGGAGAGCGTGCCCGAGCCCCGACACGTCGTCGCCGCTGAACTCGCCACCCGGCCTGGCCTCGTACCCGCTGAGCCCGGTCTCGCAGGCGCTGAGCACGACAAGGCCCGCGTCGACCGGCATCGCCATGATCTGCCGCGCGGTGAGCATGCCGTCGGCGAGCTGCAGGCCCGAGCCCAGCGGATCGTTCTCGTCAAAGACGCCGTGGCATGACAGGTGGACCGCGTGCCAGGAACCGGGAATCCTGGTCGAGACCGCCTGCTCGGCCAGCAGCGGGCTCACACCGAGCAGCGACGCGACATCTTCGGCCTCAGCCTCGAACAGTGCGCGCTCGGTTCCGGAATCGGCGAATCCGAGCACGACGGACGCACGGCCGGAAGGAACGGCGTCGTGGTTCGACAGCCTGGCCAGGACGCCGGCCGACGGCACGTAGGCGACGGGGTACCGTTCGATCAGCGGCACGCCCCCCGGGGCCAGGACGTGCAGCGGTATCCGGTACAACTCCCGGTCGGGGAACATGTACAGCAGGTCAAGGTCGTCGCCAAGCGCGTCCGCCACCTCGTGGAGCAGCAACTGGCCAAGCAGGGCGAACATGTCCACGTCCTCCCTGCGGCCGTCGGGGAACTCCACAAAGCCGGGCATCTGGCTTCCGTCGGCGCTGAGATAACCCGCCAGCACCTCCCGCGTGACCATCGTCTGGAACGCTCGAGGTTCCGCCCAGTCGGTCCGGTGAGCGACCACGGTGACTGTGGGCTCGCCGACATGAAACTGAAGGAACCCGATCCGGTCCCCGGGTCGCCGCTCCCGCATCAGCTCGGCCATCCGTTCGGGAGACACGGTGGCGCCGCGGCGCAGCGCCACATAGGACTCAGCGGCGCCCCCCATGCCGTCCCACACGGCGTCGAGCGCGGCCCGCGCCTCGGTCAAGCGCCGGTGCAGGCTCTGACGCCGGGCGGGATCGGGGGTCAGCGACCAGGCCGTCAGCAACGCGCGCTGCTCATCAAGCAGACCCCTTTCCCGCGCCAGTGCGGCAGGGTCCGCTCCGGCGGGCACCGGCCATTGCTGGTAGCCGAGGTACGACGTGAGGACGCCAGCTTTCGCCCGGTCAATCAGGGTCCATGCGAGCGTCCCCCGGCCGGCCTGGCCGGCGAGCCGGATCGCGCGGTCCTGGAGCCTTCTGAGCCGCAGGCGATGCGCGGGCACTCCGGTCACGTCCAGCGCCTGGGCCGCCTCGCACGCCGCCACGGCATCGTCAAGTGCCCCCGCCGCGTCGCCAAGGTCGGTCGCGGCCTTGCTGCGGTTGTCCAGGGCACTGGCGATCAGCTCCGGCTGGCCGGCTTCGCCCATCAGGGCGAGCGCCTGGGTGAGGCGCGCGTGGCCGCGCGCGGGCGCGCCGCTGGCGATGTCCGCCGCTCCGAGGTTAGCCAGCGCCTCGGCCTGGCCGACGGCGAAGCCAGTCTGTTCCGCCAAGGGCAGAGCTTGTTCCCAGCAGGTGACGGCATCGGTCCGCTGCCCCTCTTCCCAGTACAGGACGCCGAGGTTGACCAGGTCCAGCACGACCCCTGCCTGCCGGCCCGTGGCCCGTTCCAGCTCAAGAGCCCGCAGAGTCAGCTCGCGGGCCTGGACCCACTCGCCCCGAGCACGGTGAATCTCGGCCAGGTTCGCGTACCCTGCTCCCAGCGTGCCGTCATCCCCCAAGCTCTCGGCGATCGAGATCGCCTCCGCGTGGTCGGCGAGCGCCGCGTCCAGGTTCCCCTGGGCACGGCGCAGGTTGCCCCGGCTGCCGGACAGTGCCGCTCGTTCTCGTGACAGCGCGGGGGCGAGCTTGAAACCGGACTCCAGCACCTGCGCCGCGCGGCTCCAGTGGCCCTGCTCGATCAGGGTGTTCGCCAGCGAGATCAGCACGGGAACATCAGTCCAGTCGTGTTGACCCTTTGCGGTCGCCGACAAGGCCGCGGCCCGTTCCAGATGGGTCAGCGCCTCCGCCCCCCGGCCCAGATCCCGCGCGGCCAGTCCGAGATTGCGCAACTGGTCAGCGAGTTGCCCGCTGGACGCGGCAGCGTCGACCCCACGCCGCGCTAGATCGTAGGACCTTTCCAGCTCGCCGAGTTCCCTCGCCGCGAAGCTGGCCTGCGACAGGGCGGCAAACCACAGCGCCCGCTCGATGCCGGCCGGGTCGGCTCCGGCTTCTGGCGGCGCGTGGTGGAGCATCGCGAGGGCGGCCTCCAGCCTTTCCCGGGGATCGCCCTGGTGTCCTGCTTGCATGATCTCCGTGACACGCAGCCGACTGGCCAGCGCCTCGTCAGCGGGATCGAGCGCGACCGCCTGGCGTAGCGCCACGACCGCGCGGGGGAAGTCGCCCGCGGTGAAGTGCAGCCGCGCGAGCGTCATCAGCAGCGGAATGTCCACGGCGACGTCAGCGACGAATTCGTATCGCTTGTCCGAATCGAGGGCGATCGGCTCCACGGCTGCGCTTGCCAGCAGGTCCGTCCCCTCCTGGAGCATGTCGAGCGCCCGGCGGTGCTCGCCCAGCCGCTCAAGCACCAGGCCGGCCCGGATCAAGGTATCCGCGCGGAGAAGCACCGCGCCATCAGACTGAAACAGCCCAGCAGCGGTCTGCAGATGCTCATACGCCTGGGCGAGGTCTCCATCCTCGCTGGCCAGACCGGCTAGATCGGTGAGCACGAGGCCTTCGAGGAGCGGATGACCGCTGGTATGCCGCAGTGCCGCGGTGAGGTACTCCCGCGCGGCATGCGCCGTTCCTGTCCGCCTCTCCTGCCGGGCTCGCATGTGCGTGGCATGGAACATCGCCAGCGGCGCGCCTGACCGGCGGGCGAGTTCTTCCGCCCGCTCGATATCGCCGACCGCTTCTGTCTCGCGGTCTGCGGAGAACAGGAAAACGGCCGCCGCCAACAGCGACTCGCAAGCGTCAGCGAACGACCCGTGGTCGGCGTAGATTGCGGCCGCTTCGCGGAGAAATCCGAGCCCCTCATCGATGTTCCCGGCGCGGGCATGGGCCAGCCCGCGCGCACGGTAGACCGCCGCGATGCCCGCGAGGTCGCCGATAGCCTGGTACTGCTCCCCGACCGATGCCAGATCGGAGAGCAGCCGTGCCGGGTCTCGCGATTCCTGAGCGAAGGCGAAAGCCAGGTCAGCTGCGGCCTTAGCACCGGCATGCCGCAGGAAGAGGCCGGCCAGCCGCGACTGCGTCTCGCGGGCCATGCCCGTGTGGCCCCCCTCGTTCAACGCGTTGCGATAGGCGTACAGGACCCGTGCCGCGCCCCGCCAGTCGTCGGCTGACAAGGCCGCGTCGACTCCTGCGGCGGTCAGCTCGCCGGCCCGTGCGGTCCTGCCCACTGTGATGAGGGCGGGTACGATCCGTTCGATCGCACCGAGCAGGCTCCTGGTGTCCGTCTCGGCGGCGAGCAGCCCGTAGCCGCGCTCGAAGCACGCCACGGCCCCGTCGGCATCGCCAAGCGACAAGAATGCGTCACCGCGGCGCAGTTCGAGGTCTGCCTGGGCTCTGGTGAGCCCGAGTTCGCCGCATCGTTCAATGGCCGTCAGGTACCGCGCGAGGCCGGTGTCGTTATCGCCCAGGCGGATCAGGGCTTGCGCCGAGGACGCGAGGAACCGTACTTCTTCGGCCGGCCGGCCGAGCGCGCGGTGCCGGACGCTCGCGGTGGCCAGTGTGTGCGCCGCATCGACCCACTGCCCGAGTGCCAGGTAGACATCACCGAGCATGCCGAGCGCGACCGCCTCTCGCTGGTGGGCGCCTGCCGCCCCGAAGGTGGCGGCCGAGCTGACCAGGATGGGGCGGGCATCGCCGTGCCGGTTGTCGTCGACGAGCTCGCGTGCCACGGCGAGCAGGTGGTCCGCGCCGTCGAGCCCGCGACGATGCCGTGCGGCCGCGCGTTCGATGACGGCGATGAGCTGACCCGTCAGCGCAGCGTCGCGGGACCTGACCAGCAGGTTCGCGGCAAGTGCGATGAGCTCCTCCGCGTCGTCGGCGGTCAGGCTGGACAAGGTCTCGGCACCATCATCGCCGAGCAGAACCGAGAGCCGGCTCAGCTCTGGGTAGGTATCACCGTCCATCGTTGACAGGGCGAGGGCTTCCTCAAGATCGCGCGTGTCCCGCCGCCGCGAGAAGCGCAGCAGCAGCGCTGAGATGAGAAAGCGCCGCAAGGGGCGCGCATCCTCCTCTGCGGCAGCGAGCTCAACGGCCTCCCTTGCCAGGTCCACGGCGTCGTCTATATCGCTGCCGGGCTGTGCGTCCGGGCTGATGGTGACCTTCCGGATGATCGCCTCTGCCAGGAAGCCGAGGAAGTGCGGCTTCAAGATCGCCGGGGCGGACGCCGACCCTTCGGTCAGCACGGCGCGCGCTCGCTCGGCGAGCGCCGGGGTCATAGTCTCGGCTGGCCAGATTACCAAGGCGTTGCCGAGGATCAGCATGGCCTTTGGCCTCAGTGGGTCATCGGCGGCCATGGCATCAATCGCGGCCTGAGCCGCCGCCACTGCCTCGGCCGCCACCTCCGTGTCGTGGCTGGCCCCGGCGCGCTGCAGGAGGATGTTGGCCAGGTTGGCCAGGTACCGGGTGTGGTCAGACCGCCCGGGATCCGAGGCGGCAGCGGTCTGGCGCATCGCCGCCACGGCATCGTCCAGGTCCCGGGAATCCTTGGTCTTGCCGTACCGCGTCCACGTCAGGTCACTGAGCAGCTCAAGACGCAGCAGCGGATCGCGGCGCATCTGCTCAGCCCGTTCCAGCGCGTCATCCACCGCTGCGAGGCCCGCAGCCGCGAGGCCTGAGTCACGCAGCTCCCGCAGCCTGACCGGAACCGACTCATCGCCATGCACGACGTAGCTGCTCAGCAGCGAACTGGCGAGCAACGTGACCAGCTCGTCGGTCGCGCCCGGAGGTGAGCTCTCCGCGTGCAGGATCTCGGCGACCCTGACGATCGAGTCGAGATGATAAAACTGCCCGGTCTGCTCGTAACGGCCGGTCAGGACGCGGCAGAGCTCCCCCTCCGCCGCGCGTCGCTCTGGGGATCCTGATGGGGTCGCTACAACGCTCAGGTAAGCGAACTCGACCACCTCGCCCTGCGTCTCATCGTCCCTGAGCGCGGCGATCAACGCCCTGCCGGTGTCCAGCCGCTGCTCCCCATCGGTCACGAGCGCGGCATGAAAGTACGTGTCGATGACCTTATGGACGATGTCCGCCCGCGGTGTTTCCGCCAGGCATTGCGACAGCAACTCGCCGAGGTACACCAGCCAGGGTCCCGGATCGCGGCTGCTGGGCGCGTCCGCATGCACGAGCAGGCTCATCGCTTCGTCAAGCGGGTCCATCTGGGCCGTGAGCAGGTGACGTGAGACCAGGGCCAGTGCGAGCCGGACTCGCTGCACCGCGAGCTCGTCGTCAGGTTCCGCTATCCGGGTGCACCCCCGCCGGGCCACCTCGGCGAACTCCTCGACGGCGAAGAGTTCATCGCTTTGGGCACAGTAACGCACGAGGACATGACTGAGTGAGCGGAGCGCCGCGACAGAATCGGCGAAGGACGACGAATCCCTGGCCAAGGCGTCGAAACGGGTCCACGCCCGGTGGACTACGTCGAAACAGAAGATCCGAATATGCTCATAATCAGTATTCGCGGCCACGAGAATGAGCGACAGCGCGATCCCCGCCCACATGCGCGGAGACGTGTCCGCATCCGGCGGCGGGAACCCGAGGCGCCGCACCCCATCATCCAGCTCCGGCGGAACCGGATCGCCACTCAGCCCGGACAGCACCGCGAGGATCGCCGCCGCCGCGGCGAACTCTTCGTCAGCAGAACAGCCAGGCCAAGCGCGGGCGGATGCCTGCAAGCACGCAGCCCCTCGGCGGTGATGCAAACACGCGACCTGCCGCCAGGTCTCGACGTCAGCTAGACCACCCTCGCGTTGCGCGACTGCGCGTTCGGCGTCTGAGATTGCTTCGGGCTCCAGCACGAGCCTCGCTTCCCCAGACTCTTCATAGCCCGCGAGGCGCAACCGTAGTACCTCCAGGGCGCGCACCATATTGCTATTGTCCCACCATTGCGCAGCGGATTCTTTCTATTCGATCTTTAGATTCCAGAAGTAGGATCATCCTTCCGTCAGGGCGATGGCGGCAACGCCCATGCCCTGCGCTGACAGCAGCAGCATCTGCCGTCAGGTCATCACCCGACCCGCTGCCAGGCGGATGATCCGCACCAGCTGGCGCCCCTCACCACCGTCGATCTCGCGTGCCCGCAGCCATTCGGTCACAGGCCCAATCTCGGCGATCGGCCTCCGCGGTGGAAGCCCTCGCCCGGGCAAACCTAATCTGCTACGGCACTAGACAACACGGATACCTCGCCGCTTTAACGGGCGACGTAATACCCCTTGTGCGTGTTGGCCTTGATGAAGTCCATCAGGGACTCACGTGAGATGTATTTCCGCGAGCCGATCATGACCCACTCAATGTCTCCCTGGGTCGTCATCTGGTACAGCGTGGAGTAGCTGATGCCGAGCGCCTTGGCTGCGTCCTTGATGCTCAGCAGATACGGTCCCTCGTTCGACAGGTGCACCGGGCCGATGACGGTTGTCTGCTCGGCTTCAACGACGTCTACCTCAGAGGTTGCGGTCTTCCATGACCCGAAGTAGCCGTACGGCCGGCCGAATTCTTCCTGTACCTGGGCCGCCGCGTCCTCCTCGCTGGTTGCTCGGACGAAGCGCTCGGCCACCTGCACACGGGTGACCACGACCTTGTACCGCACGTACGTCTCCCTGATCTGTCGCTGTGCCTGCTTGACCGTGATCGTCCTGGGCCGGGCGGCAACCCGGCGCATCGCCCGGGCTGTGGCGTCCAGCAGCGGCAAGTCCGGCGGCACGGGCGGCTGCCCGCGGCGGGCCGGCTGAGCCGCCGGTTCAATGTCGGGCTCCGGGCTGGGCGGCGGTTTGCCGTGCTCAAGGTAGTACTGGCCAGCGGCCGTGTGGTGGCCGTCCAGATCTTCTTCTTGCGCCTGACGTCCGCTAGGCCCCTGGCTGCCAGCGAACGCGCCGTCAGCTTGTGGCTCTGGCCGGGCCAGTCGCGATCCGGGCAGCCGTCGCCTATCCAGCGCAGCACGTCGAGCTGGCGCTGATTGAGCTGGACCATCGGGACTCCTACGGGCCGCCGGTGGATCCGGCGGGATGCGGCAGGAGGCTGGCGTCGTGCGGGTAACTCATCGTCGTGTCCCTGCGCAGGCCGGCCGGCATGCTCATGATGATGCTTACGCCTGCGCCCGTCCGGTCGTGACTGGAGAAGTAGTCTCGCTCTTGCTGGGTTACCAGCGACCGCGGAGCGCCGTGACTGCATCGTCTGCAGCAGTACAGCTCGTGCTCGGATGGAAGTTCCTCACAGCAGGGGCAGCCGTCGCGGTCGCCGCTCCATTGTCCGCCGGGTCTTTTCATCTGCGTCTCGTGACAGTGGCTGCAGTTGCGCTGCACGGCGCCATCGGCTGCCAGGTTGTTAGAGTCCCGGTACAGGACATGCCTCCCGTCGGGGTGCTTGATGGTAGTTCCTTCGTCGTCTTCGAACGCCCAGTGATGCCCGTTCTCGTTAGCCGCGCACTCGCGAGCGCGCTTGGACTCGAGCCAGTCGTGCAGGCGACTGGCGGTCAGCCCGTCCGCTGCTTCCGCCCGCTGCGCTAGCTCGTGATACCAGCCAGGCTCAAGACTGCCCGCGCGCATCATGGTGACGGTGCCGGCACGGCGGCGGTTCTTCCCCCTCCCCTGCCAACCGCCGCGCGGGTGGAAGTACACCTTGAGGTCGCGGCCGCTGTCCAGCGTGATCCGGCGGGTATCAAGGCAGCTTTCGCACGACTGGCAGACGTGGGACCCGTGCGTCTGCGCGAAAGGACAGGAGTCCCCTTCGCAGGGCCCGATGTCCATGCTCGTCCCGCTGTTCTCCGGGAAGAGACGATGGAATACGTGCTTCCTGCCGTTCGAGCAGAAGAAGCCGTAGCGGCCGTACCGCAGTTCGCCGCCCATCAGGCGGGCACTGGCCAGGTTCACGGGCGCCTTCCTTCACCGGTACCGAGGCCGAGCCCGGCCAGCTCGCGGCGGATGCGGCTGGCTTCGGCCTCCGCGCTGCGGAGCCGCCGTTCCAGGACTGCCCGCTGGTCCGATTTCGCTCGCTGCTGGGGCGGGGCGGGGGCGAAGATGGCGCGCAGCAGCGGGGTCAGCATGGCCTGCCACTGGGCGCCGTCGAAGTCCGGCAGCCCCTGGCCCCACTGCTGGCGGATCTGGATGCTGGTGGACGCGGGGCACCGTTCCCGCCATCCGGGCATGAGGCGGGCTATCGTCTCGGCCTGCGAGCCGGGCTCGGGCTCCGGCCGGAACAGCCGCAGCGACACGCCGCAGGTGTGCCAGTCAGCCGGCGCCTGGCACTCCGGGCACATGTCGGCTTCCTGCGGCACGGGCATGGCCAGCAGCTGGCGGAACCGGGGCGCTGGCCCTTCGACCAGGCGCGGAGAGCCTGGTGGCGGAAGAGCCTCATGTGCGAGTCGAGGTTGTACCCGCGCCGCGCCGCCGGGAGGTCGCCGTGTATGTCGGGGATCGCGTCGGGGTCACCTACCTGGGACTCCAGCGCTTCGATCTCCTGCCCGGCGGCGGCCAGGAATTCCGTGGCCTTGTCACGCTGCGCGTCGCTCGCGGGATCTGCCAGGACGTGGCGCATGAACCCGGCGTCGGCCTGCGCGCTGAGCAGCTTCAAGCGGGTCATCGCACGGTCGTGGTCGTACCCTGCCGCCCGTGCTTCTCTCTGCCGCTGGGTTTCAGCCGACCGGGCCTCGAACCGTGCCTCTAGCTCGGCCGTCGGGTAGGGGCCTGCCGGCGGGTCGGCGTGCTCCCACTGGAAGAGCACCTCGTGCAGGCGGTCGTCCTCACGCCGCGGCTCGCCTTCTCGCCACAGGCTCCACTCCCGGGTGATCCTGTCGCCGCCCAGGCCCGCCAGCACAGCCAGGAACTCCTCCGCCGAGCTGATACCGCCGGGAAGCCGGCGCCACCTGACACCGTTCACCGCGGTAACGAGCATCTCGGCCCGGGAAACAGCCACGATATCCACATCCTCCAGGATCGGGTCAGCAGGCTGATGGCGATCACGCGGAAGCCCAGCCTAGTAAGGCATGAAGCGCCTGTCCGTGACATTGACAGCCACCGCAGCCGCGCCAGCCAGGCGATACCCGACACGGTTTCCCCCGGGGAGCCCTCCGTCACCGGGCCGGCACGGCAGCCTGCCCCGTGTCGTCCTCGTCACCAAGATCACCCTCGGCATCCTGGGTGCCGAGGGCGTCGGTGATGCGCTGGTTGGCGGCGGCGGCCTGGCCGTCGATGCAGTGGGCGTAGATCTTGAGCAGGACGGCGACGCCGTGCCCGGCGCGGCGCGCAACCTCGGTAGCGGGCACCCCGGAGTTGAGCCACAGCGACACCGCCGCGTGGCGCTTATGCGGAATTCCGCATAAGCGGCATTAGGCGGACGGCTGGGTTATGTGCCCTGCCGTGGCGTTCCCGCTGCTCGGGGCGGCGGGGCTCGTGCTGCAGTCCGCATAATCTCGCGTGCCTGGCGTCAGTGCCCGAGCGAGTCGAGCCAGGTGATCAGGGATGAGTCGTTGGTCCAGTCCGGGAAGGTGTCTGGTGTGAGCGACTCGTAGGCGTTCTCGATCGCCTTGCGCTTGGCCTCGGCGTCTGCGCGGGCGTAGATTTCGGTGGTGGACACGTCGGCGTGTCCGAGCAGGTCGCGGATGTAGATCAGGTTGACGCCTGCCTGGACGAGGTGCATGGCCCGTGTCCGCCGGAGCGTGTGGGGCGTGACTGAAAGGCCGGGGGCCCAGCCGGGGTCGCGCGCCCGGACGGCCCGCACGTGGCGGGCCAGCAGCTTGGCCACCCCGGAACGGGTCAGCCTGGAGTGGTTCGGCCCGGTGAACAGCGGGTCGGCGTCGGCGCCGACGCCGGGATGCCGTCCGCGTCGGTCGAGGTAGTCGCCCATGAGCTGGGCGGTCGGGCCCATCACGGGCACGTACCGGACCTTGGAGCCCTTGCCGTGGATGACCGCCGTCATCGGGCTGCCACGGCGGATGTCGGTGACGTTCAGGTCGCACAGCTCCTGGACGCGGGCGCCGGTGTCGTAGGCCAGGGCGAGCAAGACGGTATCGCGGACTGCGCGCGGGCTGGCGGTGCCGGGCTCGGCGAGCAGGGCCTTGACCTCGTCGCCGGTCAGGTGCCCTAGCTGGGGAGCCGGGGTGTTCTTCTGCCGGATCGCCAGGATCTGGG